>JAABUS010002247.1_pt1 | contig 37280 bp, 33 predicted proteins | sample 5560161 | NCBI WGS metagenome assembly JAABUS01 (sample SAMN10711885, study PRJNA513376) | rock metagenome | isolation source: Antarctica rocks | place: Antarctica: Victoria Land, Trio Nunatak nord | collected 2016-01-04
CGTCGATGCGCATGCCACCCGAGTCGCAGGCGAAACGGACGTCGTTGACCACGCCGAGCCTGCGGGGGTGAAGTCATGATCCTCGTTGTTGGCGCCACCGGGCAGCTCGGTGGGTTGATCGCGCAGAGGTTGCTCGACCAGGGCAAGCAGGTACGGACTCTCGTCCGACCGGGTGCGGCGTACGAGCCGCTCGTCGCGGCCGGTGCCCAAGCGGTGACCGGTGACCTGAAGGATCCCGACTCACTCGTCGCTGCCTGCCAGGGCGTGGACGCGATCGTCACCACGGCGAATTCGGTCGGGCGTGGCGGCGAGGACAACGTGGAATCAGTAGACGACGCGGGAAATGCCAACCTGGTTGAGGCTGCACAGGCCGCGGGCGTTCGGCACTTCCTGTTCATCTCTGCCCTCGGCGCGGACCCCGAGCACCCCATGCCGTTCCTGAAGGCAAAAGGCCAGACTGAGCAGCGGTTGCACACGAGCGGGATGGCCTGGACCGTGCTGCAGCCGAATCTTTACATGAACACCTGGATTGCGGCTGTGGTCGGCGGTGCGGCGATGGCTGGTCAGCCGGTCACGCTGATCGGGGAAGGTCGGCGCCAGCACTCCATGGTCGCCGCTGATGACGTGGCCGCGTACGCGGTGGCAGCGCTGGATCATCCAGAAGCTCAGGGTCAGACCTTGTTCATCGGCGGTCCGCAGCCGGTCTCCTGGCGTGACGCAGTGTCCGCCTTCGAACAGGAACTGGGCCGCGAGGTACCGGTGCGCACGGTCGCGCCGGGCGAACCGGTCTCCGGTCTGCCAGCAGTGGTCGCTCCGATGCTCGCGGCCCTCGACACGTACGACTCACCAATGGACACCACCCAGCTGAGCGCCCAGTACGCAGTCAGACCGACATCGCTGGCCGAGTTCGTCCACGGATTCGTCACGACCAATCGACAACCGGTTGAATGACGCTCGAGGAAGGGCCGTTCTAGTGCCCCCGCGTCCGTCCAGCCACCTCGCTGACGACCCGACCGCTCCGATCAGGGGAAGATTGCAGCGTTAGGTTCGTTGCAGGGTGCCCCTGAGTCGGGTCAGGGCCAGGTTCCTCGGCTAGGCGGGGGGCGCTCCGGGGGCGGGTTGTCCGTTCGTTTCCTCGCGGCGGTGACCTTGCGCCAACTCAAGTAGAGCTGTCCGGTCCACCTGGTCGGCGTCGGCCACTGCCACCCGGACCTTCGTCGGCCACTGCCACCCAGACCTTCGTGAGGGCGCGCAGGGTGGACGTACGGGTCTGGGAGGTCGTCGCACGTGCCGACAAGTTCCAAGGCATCCTGGGTCTCGATCAGCGCTCGAATGCCCTCACGTACGACAAAGCTGTCCTCAGCGAGCAGCACGCGGATCCTCGCTGTGGTCCCGGTCATCGTCGCGTGATCGTACGGTCAATTGCGCTGTCGCCCGGAGGCGTGCTGGCAAACCGCCGCACGTTCACCGCGCTCAGGCGAGCAATGCGTGGGGCGCGGTGGTGACGAAGGCCAGCAGATCGTCCTGGTGCTCGTGACTCTCGCCGGGCGCGAGCAGGATCAGTCGAGTCACCCCTAGCTCCGCGTATCTCCCGACCAGCTCTGCGTCGAGCGGCATCCGGTGCGGGGGAGTGATCGAGATTTCCAGCTCGCCGAGGCCGGACGGCCGCTCGTACCCGCCTTGCGCCTGTCGTAGCCGGGCGATCGCGGCTGCGGCCTTGTCCGGGCTCATCGAATAGCCGTACCAACCGGCTCCGCGGGTCACTGCCCGGCGGAAGGCGGCCGGCGCCTGTCCGCCGATGTGGATCGGGGGACCGTTGGGCTGGACGGGTCGCGGCTCGGCTCGAAGACCGGCGATCGTACGTCCCTGGAAGCCGATCGTGGGCGCTTGCTCGCGCCAGATCGCGGGCAGGGCGTCGAGCATCTCGTCGACCCTGGATGCGCGCGACTCCAGGTGGATTCCGAAGGCGGCGAACTCCGGCTCGAAATAGCCCGCGCCGACGCCGAATAGCACTCGGCCATCGGAGATCCGGTCCAGTGAGGCAACCTGCTTGGCCAGAGCCAGCGGCTGGTAGAGGGGCAGCACGGTCACGCCGGTGCCCAGGAGCAGGGTCGTCGTGTGAGCGGCGATCTGCGCGAGTGCCACGAAAGGCTCGAGGATCGCGGTGTCCGGAGTGACCGGGGAGCCGGCCACCGCCGGGTCGGGGAGTGCGAAATGCTCCCCGGTCCACACGCTTTCCCAACCGGCTGCTTCGGCCGCCCGGGCCACTTCTACGGCGCGCTCCGGCCGGTCGCCGAGCGGCCCCATGTTGATCCCGAACAGGCCCAACTGCATGGCCTCACCGTAGCTTTTCCGCCGAGTGGGCCGTACCGGAATTAGAATCCGCTGGGGGGCGGGACGAGTGGTGGGAGGGCGGGTTGTGCTGGTGAAGCCGAGTTCCCCGGACCAGCGCTCCGTCTCCGTACATGGCACTCGGATCGCCTACCGCCAGTCGGGACCAGACGACGGTCCGCTCGTCCTGCTGATCCACGGAGTGGCCTCGCAATCGGCGACCTGGGAGCCAGCCATGGGATTCCTGGCCGGGCACGGGCTGCACGTACTCGCTCCTGATCTGCCCGGACACGGGGCCTCGGAACCTGGTCATGGCGACTACTCGCTCGGTGGATTCGCGACCTTGCTGCGCGATCTGCTGCTCACACTCGGTCTGGGCCCGGCCACTCTGGTGGGCCACTCCATGGGCGGCGGGATCGCGCTGCAGGTGGCCCATCAATTCCCCGAATTGAGCCAGCGGCTCATCCTGGTCGCCAGCGGCGGGCTCGGTACAGACGCACATCCGCTGCTGCGGGCTGCGTCGGCGCCGGGCGCGGAGTTCGTGCTCCCGCTCGTGATGAATCGCCGGGTCGTGTGGGCGATGCAGCGGGCCCGCCGGGTGCTGGAGAGCCGCGGACATACGCCTGGCCTGCTTTCGGACGGCGCGCTGCGCAACTACGGGGCGCTGTCGACGCCCCAGGGACGGCGGATCTTCCTGGCCACCGTGCGCTCGGTGATCAACCACTCCGGCCAGCGGGTGACTGCCGTAGGGCGACTGCATCTGACCAGCCATCTGCCCACGCTGCTGATCTCCTGCGAGGACGATCCGGCGATTCCGCGGGCCCACGCCGAGGCGGCTCATGCGGAGTTGCCGGGTAGTCGCCTGGAAATCCTGCCCGGACGAAGCCACCGGCCGCATCAGCACGACCCGGAGCGGTTCGCCGCCGTACTGGCCGATTTCGTACTGACCACCGCTCCGGTAGCCGACCTGCCAGCCTGGCGGGCCGGTCATGGCCCGGCTCGGTTCGACGGCTGACCAGCGGGAACATCGGACGCCTGATGTCGTAGGTCGTCCCGCTGCTGATGTCGTAGGTATGCAGGCAACACTGCCGCCGTGTCCTCTGCGGACCTGCGACATCTGACGTCGTCGTGGCTAGATGTCGTAGCTATGCAGGGGACGTGCGGCGCGTGTCCTCTGCGGACCTGCGACGTCTGTGCCGCCGGTTGGGCGCGTTGCGGCAGACTGGGCCGCTGTGAGTGATCCGACGGTGCCCGACACTACGCCCCAGCCGCAGGCGGTCCCTGTTCCGCCGCCCGTGCAGGTGTCGGACGGGGGTCCTGCTCTGGGCGCCTCCCCGGCTGCGGGCAACTCTCCCCCTCCGGACGCGGGTCGCGCTCCGGACGAGGGTCGCGCTCCGGAGGTGAGCCCTGCCCCACCACCCGTGGCGCGCGGTCTGGTGACCGGTGCGTCGTACTCGATCACCGTACGGCTCACCGCGGACGGTGACCCCGCGAGCATCGGCCGGATCGCCACCGCGGTCGGAGCTTCCGGTGGCGCGGTCACCGCGATCGACGTCGTGGATTCCCGCCCGGACGGGCTGGTCGTGGACGTGACCTGCTCGGCCGCGGACGGCAATCACGCCCAGGAGATCGTCGGTGTCCTGCGCACGGTCGAGGGCGTGACGGTCGGCAAGGTGAGCGACCGGACCTTCCTTCTGCATCTTGGCGGCAAACTCGCGGTCGCCTCCCGGATCCCGCTCAAGACCCGCGACGATATGTCGATGGCATACACGCCAGGTGTCGCCCGGGTCTGTCTCGCGTTGGCCGAGAACCCGGGCGATGTAAGGCGATTGACGATCAAGGGCAACACGGTCGCGGTGGTGACCGACGGCAGCGCCGTACTCGGCCTCGGCAACCTCGGACCTGGACCAGCGCTGCCGGTGATGGAGGGAAAGGCGGCGCTGTTCAAGCGGTTTGCCGACATCGATGCCTGGCCGATCTGCCTGGACACCCAGGACACCGACGAGATCGTCCGTACGGTCGAGATCATCGCCCCCGGATTTGGCGGCATCAACCTCGAAGACATCGCTGCGCCACGGTGTTTCGAGATCGAACGGCGCTTGCGGGAGTCCCTGAACATCCCGGTGTTCCACGACGACCAGCACGGTACGGCGATCGTCGTGCTCGCTGCGCTGACCAACGCTTTGCGCGTGGTGGGCAAGGAACTCGGCTCGGTCAAGATTGTTGTGGCCGGGGCCGGGGCTGCCGGCACGGCGATCGTCACGTTGCTGCTGGCCGCTGGTGCTGGCGAGGTTCTGGTCTGGGATCGGCAGGGCATCCTGTCCAGCGACGACGAACGGCTTTCCCCGGTCATGCAGGACCTGGCGCAGCGAACGAACCCGAGCAATCAGCGGGGCGAACTTGCCGTCGCTCTTGTCGGGGCCGATGTCTTCATCGGGGTCAGTGCGGGCAACGTGCTGCCGGCGACGGCGTTGGAAGTGATGGCCGATAAAGCCGTCGTCTTCCCGCTGGCCAATCCGACTCCGGACGTCGATCCGGTGGGAGCGCGGGCGTACGCCTCGGTCATCGCCTCCGGGCGATCGGATCTGCCCAACCAGATCAACAACGTGCTTGCCTTTCCCGGGGTCTTCCGCGGTCTGCTCGATGCCCGGGCGACCGAGATCAGTTCGCAGATGCTGCTCTCGGCGGCCAAGGCATTGGCTGAGGTCGTGACCGACGATCAGCTCAACGCCAACTACATCGTGCCGAGTGTCTTCGACGCCGCCGTACACACGGCAGTGGCCGGTGCAGTAGCCGACGCCGCCCGAGCCGCCGCCCTAGCCGACGCCGCCTCGCCGACGCCGACGAACGCGGAGAGCTAAGCGCCTTCCTCGGCACGTTATGCGCATAACGTCCAGGATTCGGGTCTCCGTGCGGGACGTTGTGCGCATAACTCCCGGATGAGGGGGCCGATCTTCGCCGTTCTGGGTATAACCGTCGGGCAGAATTGATGTGATGCCGGAACTGCCCGAGGTCGAAGCCCTCGCCCATCACCTCCGTGACGAGGCAGTGGGCCGGGTCGTCACCCGCCTAGACCTGGCCGAGATCGCGGCGATCAAGACCTTCGACCCGCCACACACGTCGCTGGCCGGTCTGGAGATCACCGGGGCTTCCCGGCACGGCAAATTCCTGGACCTCGACGTCAGCGGGCTACATCTGATCGTGCACCTGGCCCGAGGTGGCTGGTTGCACTGGCGCAAGGACATGCCGGCGGCTCCGCCGAGGCCGGGCAAGGGGCCGCTGGCGATGCGGGTACATCTCGCCGAGCGCGACGACGTCGACGAGCGGCCCTCAGCCGGAGCCGGCTTCGACCTGACCGAGGCGGGAACCCGCAAGGGGCTGTCGATCTATGTCGTACGGGATCCCGCCCACGTACCGGGGGTTGCCCGGCTGGGTCCCGACGCGCTCGCGGTGACCGAGACCGAACTCGCGGCCCTGTTGAAGCAACGCAGGGTCCAGATCAAGGGCGCGCTGACCGATCAGCGAGTCATGGCCGGGATCGGGAATGCCTACTCCGACGAGATCCTGCACACCGCGAAGCTCTCGCCGTTCAAGATGACCGACCGGCTCGACGAGGTCGAGGTTGCCCAGCTGCATGCAGCGATACAGGAGGAGCTCACCGACGCAGTGAACCGCTCGATTGGCCAAGGCGCGGCGACGCTGAAGTCGGAGAAGCGCTCCGGTCTGCGAGTTCACGCCCGTACCGGCCTGCCCTGCCCGGTCTGCGGCGACAGGATCCGCGAGGTGTCCTTCGCCGACAACTCGCTGCAGTACTGCCCGACTTGTCAGACCGGCGGCAAGCCCCTGGCCGACCGGCGAATGTCCAAGCTCCTGCGGTAGCGGTCCGCCGGATGGGCTCGGTAGTCGGGTCCCGACTCTCGGCTCGGCCTCAGTCACGAGCCAGGGGCGCTCCACGAGCGGGCATGTTGGCCTCCGTCTCGCGCCCTATTGTGGAAGATGGTGGCTATGAGCGAGCCCCGAGGCCTGACGAAGACATATGTCGGCTTCATCTGGATCGAAGACAAACCTGGGGTCCGGCTCGAGATTGCGGCTGAATCTCCGGACGCTGCGACGGCCGCGGTCGAGGCCCAGTACGGAGCCGGACATGTCGTCTCGCTATGGAATGAAGACGACGCGGCTTCGGAGCGGTAGGGCGGATAGCCCCGGCGTGCCATGAACCGCCCCGAGCAATGATGAGTGACCGCGAGCCGTGAGACCGGTGGTCACGGAGATCCGAGTTCCCGTTCGGCTATGTCCGGCGCCCCGTCCGCTCGGCGGGCTCAGTCACGAGCCAGTGCGGTCCACCAGTCTTTTCGGGGCGGCGCTGCATCATCTGAAATACGCTGGCCGGGCATCGGCAGGGCAAGGGAGACACCGGCTTCGGCGGCGGCCACGCACAACCGCTGGGCGGGCTCGGCCCAGCCGTGGAAGGCCAGGTCGAAGGTCGCCCAGTGGATCGGCAACAGCACGTCCCCGCTGAGATCGCCGTGTGCCCGCACGGCCTCTTCGGGATTCATGTGGATGTGCGGCCATTGCGCCCCGTACGCGCCGATCGGTAACAGTGTGAGTGCGAATGGGCCGTGCTCCGCTCCGATCTCGGCGAAGCCAGCGGTGTATCCGGTGTCGCCGCCGAAGTAGACCCGATGCCGCGGACCTCGGATCACCCAGGACGCCCAGAGCGTGTTGTCCCGGCTGAGCCCCCGACCGGAGAAATGCCGGGCTGGTGTGCAGATCAGGCGTAGGTCGCCCACGTCGGTGTTCTGACCCCAGTCGAGTTCGATGATCCGGTCGTACGGAACCCGCCACCGGCGCAGATGCGCTCCGATGCCCAGCGGCACGACGAACGGCGCCGTCTGAGCCCGTACCAGCCTGCGTACCGTCGGTAGGTCGAGGTGGTCGTAGTGGTCATGGGAGATCAAGATCGCGTCCACCTGCGGGACGTCCTCGATCGGTACCGGCGGCGGGTGCAAGCGTCGGGGGCCGACCGTCCGGGACGGGGACACCCGCTCGCCCCACACCGGATCCAGCAGGATCCGCTGGCCGTCGACCTCGACCATCACGCTGGCGTGGCCGTACCAGGTGGCGGCAAGATCAGCGACCGGCTCGGGTGTACGACCAGACCGGGCCAGCGGTACGGCACCAGCCGGGCGGCGGCCGCCGCCACGCGTGAGCAGGGCGATCAGGAGCGAGCCACCTTCGGCAGCGGTGACCACCGGGCTCATCTCGGCGTTCACGAACTTGCCGTCGCGGTACTGCGGTGACCCCTCGGCCACCGCCCGCAGCGCTGCCGAGCTGGCTCCCAACGCCTCCGGCAGACCCCAAGCCGCCCGGGCGACAACGGTGGCCGCCGCGCCCACTACAGCAGCGCCCCCCGTACGCACGATTGTCTTCACTCCACCAGCGTCCCACGCTCGTGGGGCAGGGGCCCGCTACCTCGTTAACGGCCGGTGATCTTGACCTTTTGGTGGCGACACGCCGTGCTGAGGGCCCGAAAACCGCAATAAGGTCAAGATCACGGGGGGAGGGGTCCGGCGGCGTCGGCCGGGATGGGGTGGCCCCGGTGGCGGTGCTGCGGGACCATCCACGCGTGGAGACGACGCTGATAGGTGGCGGCCTGGTCGTCGTGGCTGCAGCCCTGCTATGGGGCGTCGTCCGGTATCGCTCCACCCGAGGTTTCTCCAGCCCCGAACAGCGGCTGACCTTCGATGCCCTGCACGCGGCCAGTCAGGCAGCGCCGCCGCTGCGAATAGGGCTGACCGAGGCCTCTGCCGGCAAGTCGATCCGGTACCTGCGCCAACTTCTGGGTACGCCGGCGCTGGCCATCACGAGTCTGGACAAGGTGCTCGCCTGGGAGGGGATCGGGGGGCATCACCGGGATACGGTCATGAGCCTGGCCGCCGGAGTGCTGGAGTCCGCACGCCCGGCTGTGGCCAAGGCTCCAGAGCTGACCTGCGATCAACCCGACTGCCCGTTGCGTGGGGCGGTCATCGCGCCGGTCACGCTCGAAGACGGGGTCGCCGGCGCGCTGGTCGCCCTCACCTGGCAGGAGCCCGGCGCCGGTCTGGTCCGGGCAACGCTCGAGACCGCGCGCTGGGTCGGCACCCAGCTCGAACTGGCCGAACTCGACCAGTCCAGGGCCCGCCTGGCTCGCGCCGAGATCCTCGCGCTGCGGGCCCAGATCAGCCCGCACTTCATCTACAACGCGCTCGGTGCGATCGCCTCGTTCGTACGGACCGATCCGGACCGGGCCCGCGAACTGCTGCTGGAGTTCGCCGAGTTCACCCGCTACAGCTTCCGGCAGTACGGCGAGTTCACCACTCTCGCCGAGGAACTGGGCAACATCGAGCGGTATCTGCTGATCGAGCGGGCCCGCTTCGGTGACCGGCTCGAGGTGAGGCTGCGCATCGCGCCGGAGGTGCTGCCGGTCGCCGTACCGTTCCTGACCCTGCAACCGCTGGTGGAGAACGCCGTACGGCACGGTCTGGCCGGCAAGCCGGGCATCGGCACCATCTCGATCCGGGCCGAGGATGCCGGGGCCCAGTGCCTGATCACCGTGGAGGACGACGGGGTGGGGATGGACCCGGCCCGGCTGCGTGAACTCACCGCGGTGGACGGTGACGGCCGTGAGCACGTGGGGCTGGGCAATGTCGATGATCGGTTGCGATCGGTGTTCGGGGACGACTACGGCCTGGTCGTGGAGACCGCCCCGGGTGCGGGTACGAAGGTCAGCCTGCGGATCCCGAAGTTCCATGCTGGCGTACGGGCCGGCTGACCCCCTTTGACTCGGCCACGCCTCCGGGCTTGGCGGTTTTGACGTAAACCGCCAGGGAGTCGGCCCTCCGGGCTTGGCGGTTTTGACGTAAACCGCCAGGGAGTCGGCCCTCCGGGCTTGGCGGTTTTGACGTAAACCGCCAGGGGTGGTGGGGCGGTTGATCCTGGGCGGAGGTCTTGTCGACCGCGCGGCCCGGAGAGGTGGCAGGGTGACCGGCATGCGCGTTCTGGCGGTCGACGACGAGCCGCCGGCCCTGGACGAGCTCGCCTTCCTCCTCAAGTCGCATCCCGCGGTGACCGACGTGGTCACTGCCAACAACGCCAGTGACGCGTTGCGAGCCATGCACGACGGGGGGCCCCACGAGCCGGGCTTCGACGTCGTCCTGCTCGACATCCGGATGCCGGGTCTGGACGGTCTGGAGCTCGCCAAGGTGCTGGTCAACTTCGCGCGGCCACCGGCGGTGGTGTTCGTGACCGCGCACGACGACCGGGCGATCGACGCGTACGACCTCGGAGCGGTCGACTACCTGCTCAAGCCGGTCCGGGCCGACCGACTGGACGAATCGCTGCGCCGCGTGCTGCTGCTCCGAGACGCCGGCTCGGGTGCCCCCGAGGACGAGGTCATCCCGGTCGAACTGGCCGGAGTCACGACCATGTTGTCGCGGTCCTCCGTGCACTGGGTCGAAGCCCAAGGTGACTACGCCCGCCTGCACACCAGCAACGATAGCCATCTCGTCCGCATCCCACTGTCCACATTGGAGAGTCGCTGGTCCGACGCCGGTTTCGTACGCATCCACCGCTCGTATCTGGTTGCGCTGCGGCTGATCACCCAACTCCGGTTGACGCATAGCGGGTACGTGGTGATCGTCGACGACCGTGAACTTCCGGTCAGCCGCCGGCATACCCGCGAGCTCAAGGACCGCCTCGTACGCAGCGCCAAGGCCGGCTGGACCCGCTAGCAGATGGACCGGTTGACGGGGCTGGCTTTGCCAGAGGAACGGATCGACGGGCGGCCATGGATCCGATAGAGGTGCAGGGGCCGACTCCGCCCCGCCGGGTTCGGGTCGATCTCGCCGGTCGAGCGGTACGGCGAGCGGCCTACTCCCGGCAGGAACTCGAGGAACAGACCCAGGTGGGCGAGGTGCTGATCCACGGTCTGGTCCGGGCCCAGCTGGGACTCGCACTCAGCCTCGCCGGCGTGGTGATCCTGTTGCTCGGATCGCTGCCGGTCGTCTTCATGCTGTTCCCGGCGCTTTCGGAGGTGTTCGTACTCGGGCTGCGGCTGCCCTGGCTGCTGCTGGGTGTGCTGGCTTATCCGTTGCTGTACGCCGTGGGCCGCCTGCACGTACGCCAGGCCGAGCGGATCGAGGACGACTTCAGCAAGGCAGTGGCCACCGAATCATGATGCGGGAAAAGTTGGCGGTGCGCCGGAGCCGAGCATCGCAGGAGATGCTCGGCGGGACCGACGGTCGGACCGCTGCCCGATCTGCAGACGTCCCGCCGAGCGGCTCCGAGGAGCGGAGGCGACTCTCGCGCGCAGCGCGCCATGACACGGCGCACGAGGCGGGGCGGTTGAGCCGACAGCACACGGGCCGGTCATGAGCGGCTCGCCGTACGCGCTCCTCGCGATCCTCGTCGTCACAGTGCTGACCATCGGCATCGGCGCGTACGGATTGCGGTTCTCCCGGACGACGTCGGACTTTCTGGTCGCCAGCCGCTCGATCAGTCCGGGTTGGAACGCCTCGGCGATCAGCGGCGAATACCTTTCGGCTGCATCCTTTCTGGGCGTCGCCGGTCTGGTGATGAAGTACGGCGCCGATGTGCTGTGGTATCCGGTCGGATTCGCGGCGGGGTATCTGGCGCTGCTGCTCTTCGTCGCCGCCCCGCTGCGTCGCTCGGGTGCGTTCACGCTGCCCGACTTCGCGGAGGCCCGGCTCGGGTCGCGTACGCTGCGCCGCTGGTCGGTGTTCTTCGTGGTCGTGATCGGCTGGCTCTACCTGCTGCCCCAGATGCAGGGGGCCGGGCTGACTCTGCGCACCCTGACCGGTGCGCCGTATTGGGTCGGCGCTGTCGTCGTCGGCGCTGTCGTGACGGTAAATGTGGCAAACGGGGGCATGCGCTCGATCACGTTCGTCCAGGCGTTCCAGTACTGGCTCAAGTTGACCGCCATCGCCATCCCGGCGTTCTTCCTGTTGATCGTCTGGCAGTCCGGCGGGTTCGCCGACCTCTCCGGGGCGCAAGCGCCGATCTTCGAGGAGCAGACCGAGGTACGCGTGGACACCGCGGTCACCGTGCTCGTCGAAGCCCCATTGGCGCTCGAGGCCGCCGGCTCGGTGGACGGGACCGACGTCGCCGGTGAGCTGTCCTGGGCCGCGGGCCAGCATCAGGTGGCCGCCGGAACCGTGCTCAGCTTTCCGGCGGGTGCCGAAGTTCCACATGTGGCTGGCCTTCCGGCATTGTCCGGCCAGACCTGGGCCGCACCGCTGGGCAGTGGCGGGGGCAGCCCGGATCATCCGTTGTTTGCGACGTACTCGCTGATCCTGGCCACCTTCCTCGGCACCATGGGATTGCCACACGTCCTGGTCCGCTTCTACACCAACCCCGACGGTCGAGCGGCCCGCCGTACGACGTTGATCGTGCTGGCTCTGCTTGGCGTCTTCTACCTGTTCCCGACCTTGTACGGCGCCCTCGGCCGGCTCTACACGCCGCAGTTGCTGATCACCGGGCAGACCGACGCCGTCGTTCTGTTGTTGCCTGGTGCCGCCGTCGGCGGGCTGCTCGGTCAGCTTCTCGGGGCGCTGGTGGCCGCGGGTGCCTTTGCCGCCTTCCTGTCCACCGCGTCGGGTTTGCTGGTGTCGGTGTCCGGCGTGTTGTCCACCGACGTCATGGGTAGGGGCACGGTACGTGACTTCCGGCGGGCGGCAATGGTGGCCGGATTGGTGCCGCTGGTGGTCGCCACTCAGGTGGACCGGCTGGACGTGTCGCAGGTCGTCGGTCTCGCCTTCGCGGTGGCCGCGTCGACCTTCTGCCCGCTGCTGGTTCTCGGAATCTGGTGGCGTGGGCTCACCGACAGTGGCGCGCTGGCCGGCGTGCTCGCCGGAGGTGCGCTGTCTCTGGCGGCAGTCCTGATCACCGTTCTCGGCGGGGAGTTGGGCGGCTGGCCGGGAGTCCTGTTGGCCCAGCCCGCCGCGTGGACCGTGCCGGTCGCCTTTGCGGTCATGATCGTGGTTTCCAGAGCCACCGCTTCGCGGATACCACCCAACATCGGTCGTACGATGCTGCTCCTGCATGCGCCGGAATCGCTGGGACTGGGCCGCGCGAAACCCAGCTGACCAGCGCCCCGCAGTGGCCGACTCCCGGCCCTGGGGGAACCGGCTCAGCCGCCGGCCGCCTCGGCCCGCAGCCTTCGCCCAGCCTCGGTCACCGGGCAGCGGCCGGCATCGTGACCGCAGCCGTCGACATCGCAGAGGCGACAGATCCGTACAGGAACCGAGTCCGCGGTGATCATGGCGGCCAGCACCTTCTCGTTCAGCCGGGAGAACTCGACGCGTTCAACGATCGACAGCGAGCCCAGGAGCTCCCGTAGTGCCGCCGCGCGTGCTTCGCGGATGGCCGCGGCGGCCCGCTCACCTGCCGGTGTCGGGTTGATGGCGACGACCCGCCGGTCGGGTGCGGCATCCCGCCGGAGGAACCCGTCAGTGGCGAGCCGGTCGACCAATCGCACCGTTGCCGAGTGACTGAGCCCGACGATGCGGCTGAGCTGCTCGATCGAGCAGCCGCGGGCGAACGTCGAAACAGCGATGACGCAAGCGATCGACTCACCTCTCAGCGGAACTGAGGTGATGGCCCGGGCGCGGACCCGGTCCGCGACGGCCAGGGACAGGGTCCCGAAGATGTTGGCATCGCGGCTAGATATATGCACGATGCATAGACTAGCCTCGCGGAAGCGTAGGCGGTCGGAGATGTTGGCCCACAACGCCTCGTCCCGCCCATCCGAGGAGGAGTCATCGTGAGCCGCGACCGGACGCGTCGGGCTCGGGCCGGGCGCTGCACCTGGATGCGCGCCCATGCTCTGGTCGCCGGCCTGCTCGCCCTGCTCACCGTGCTGTCCGGGTGTTCGTCAGCCGGCGCTCCGGCCTCGGCCGGGCGAGCCGACGATCCCACCAGCGCGGCGTCAGTCACGGAGCCGTCAGCCACGGTGCCGATCGCCACGCCGGCCGTCCCCGGGATGCGCGCGCTGGCCGTACGACTACGCACCGACTTGGCGGTCGGCGGGCAGTTCCAGACCCGGATCACCAACACCGGGACCGAACCCTTCACGGTGCTGGCAGTGAGCCTGGATTCACCCGGCTTCGAGCGGCTTCCCTTCGCCGGCCGTCCGGCCGTCTACAACCCGGGCGCGACCATCGACCTACCGACGCGCTACGGCTCAGCTGTGTGCGAGGACGGGGTCGGCATCGCCCCGGCGTTCTCGGCCGTACAAGTCCAGCGTCCGGACGGGCGTACCGAAGAACTCCGCGTCCCGCTCGAAGCCCCCGACAACATCGTCGACCGGATCCATCGCGAGGAGTGTCATGCCCTGGCCCTGGCCGCGGCCGTGGATGTTGCTCTCGGGGGAGCGTTCAGCACCGCCGAAGTCGACGGGCAGACGGTGGTGCAGGCCACCATCACCCTGACTCGCCGGGACAGCACCGAGGAGATTTCGCTCACCGAATTGCGGGGCAGCGTGGTTCTCTACGTGCTTTTCGCCGACGAGGACAACGCCCCGGCGACGATGCCCGCCGATGCGAGTTCCCTGGAGGTTCCGGTCGTTCTGAGCATCACCGGTCGGACCTGTGACGGGCACGTGCTGAGCGAGACCAAGCAGCCGTTCCTGTTTCCCTACTTCCTGAGCTTCGACGGTGGGCAAGCGCAGTACGGCACCCTCGACGTGTCCCCGGAACAGCGGGACACGCTCTGGAGCTACATCCAGACCGTTTGCGCTGAGGACTGAGCGCGATGAATACGTGTACGGCCAAAGTCCTTACGTCTCAGACGGTCTAGCCGGTACTGCGAACTCACGCTGACGGTGCATCCTGGGGCGACCGCTCGTCGTATGGCCGGGCCCGTCTGGCGAAAGTCACCGGCCTCTCGGCGCTCTATTCGCCCGGCCAGCAGCGATCGCTCTGGCCCGTCCCTACGGTGACCGCCATCACCCGGTCGGACGGTCGGCCTGGTCCTTGCCTCTGGAGTGCCCCTGGTGACCGAGCAAGCAGAGCGTCAAACGCTTACCCCGGAGCAGTACGTGGAAGCGCAGAACTCGCCGGAGTTCACCGAGCTGCGCCGCCGCTTCCGCCGATTCGCTTTCCCGCTGACCGTGGTCTTCCTGGCCTGGTACCTGCTCTACGTCCTGCTCTCGACGTACGCATCGGACTTCATGGCCAAGGAGGTGTTCGGCAACGTGAACGTCGGGATCATCCTGGGACTCCTCCAGTTCGTGTCGACGTTCGTGATCACGACCTTGTACGTACGCCACGCCGGCAAGAACACCGACCCGATCGCGGACAAGATCCGCGACGACCTGGAAGGGCGCCACGATGCCTGACCGTGCGCTTCTTGCCGCTGACGCGCCCGCCACCGTCGGTGAGCCGGTCGTCAACATCTCGATCTTCCTGGTCTTCGTGGCCGTGACGCTGTTCATCACCTTCCGGGCCAGCCGCAACAACAAGACTGCAGCCGACTACTACGCCGCGGGCCGGACCATCACCGGAAGCCAGAACGGGCTGGCCATCGCCGGGGACTATCTCTCCGCCGCCTCGTTCCTGGGCATCGCCGGCGCCATCGCGGTGTACGGCTACGACGGCTTCCTGTACTCGATCGGCTTCCTGGTGGCCTGGCTGGTGGCGCTGCTGCTGGTCGCCGAGCTGTTGCGCAACACCGGCAAGTACACGATGGCCGACGTACTCGCTTTCCGGATGCGCCAGGGGCCGGTTCGTACGGCGGCCGCCGTGTCCACCTTGGTGGTGTCGCTGTTCTACCTGCTCGCCCAGATGGCTGGTGCCGGCGGTCTGGTCGCGCTGCTGCTCGGAGTGAGTGGCAAGGGCGCCGAGGCCGCGGTGGTCGTCGTGGTGGGCGGGCTGATGATCACCTACGTCCTGGTCGGCGGCATGCGCGGTACGACCTGGGTGCAGATCATCAAGGCCTCGCTGCTGATGGTCGGGGCGCTGGTCATGACGATCTGGGTGCTGGCGAAGTTCGGGTTCAACCTGTCCAGCCTGTTCGGGCAGGCCTCGGACGTCGCCGCCTCGGCCGCCACCCCGCGGGACGTGCTCGGCCCTGGCGCGCAATACGGCGCCACGGCGACGTCGCAGTTCGACTTCGTGTCACTCGGTCTGGCCCTCGTGCTGGGTACGGCGGGTCTGCCGCACGTACTCATGCGGTTCTACACCGTCCCGACCGCCAAAGATGCGCGGAAGTCCGTCGTCTGGGCGATCTGGCTGATCGGAGTGTTCTACCTGTTCAGCCTCGTCCTCGGCTACGGGGCCGGTGCACTCGTCGGCGCCGACCGGATCCTCGGATCACCCGGTGCGGTCAACTCTGCAGCACCCCTGCTGGCCTTCGAACTCGGCGGTACGGCGCTGCTCGGCATCATCTCGGCCGTGGCCTTCGCCACGATCCTGGCGGTGGTGGCCGGCCTGACCATCACCGCATCAGCGTCGTTCGCCCACGACATCTATGCGTCGGTGATCAAGAAGGGGGTCAAGACCGACACCAGTGGCGTGGACGAGGTCAAGGTCGCCCGGATCACCGCGGTGGTGATCGGTGCAGTGGCGATCGTGTTAGGGATCCTCGCGCTGCAGGCCGGACTGAACATCGCCTTCCTGGTCGCACTGGCCTTCGCGATCGCTGCCTCGGCGAACCTGCCGACGATCCTCTACACGCTGTTCTGGAAGAACTTCACGACTCAGGGCGCAGTGTGGAGTATCTACGGCGGGCTCATCGTGTGCGTCGGTTTGATCATCTTCTCCCCGGTCGTGTCCGGTGCGCCGGTGAACCCGGTCACCGGTCTCAGCCCGTCGATCTTCAAGGATGTGGACTTCCACTTCTTCCCGCTGAACAACCCCGGGATCGTGTCCATCCCGGTGTCGTTCCTCCTCGGTTGGTTGGGAACCAAGCTGTCCAAGGAGCGGCCGAATGTGGAGAAGTACGGGGAACTCGAGGTCCGCTCGCTGACCGGGGTGGGCGCCGAGAAGGCGATCTATCACTAGGAATATCTGTCCTGAACGACCCAGTTCCATGCCGGCGCTGCCCTGCCGGTGTTAGCCCCGAGCCCGTCCTGTGCCCATGGCCAGGGCGGGCTCGGTACGTCCGGAGCTGTCCCTCTGCTCGTGCGCCGAGTTCGGGGTTGTCGGGGTCATCCCGCAACCCATGACTCCGACAACCCCGAACTGGCGACGTCGATGGGCTGTGGATTGTCCGAGCGCCACGCACGATGCGTCGAGCACCATGACGGTCATGCCAGCGCGCGGGGCCGTTGTGCCGCGGGCGCTGCGGCACCGCGTGTTCCGCGGCAGTCAGGCGACAGCTAGTGGACTGCTGACAGCCGACCAGCTTCGCGGTCAGGCCTACGTTCGATTGTTCCGCGACATCTATCTGCATGCAGAAGCGGTGAATCCTGCTGAGCCGATCGAGCATCGGGTGCGCATCGAGGCGGCAGCACTGCTGCTGCCTCGTGGCGCGGTGATCGGTGGCCGCAGCGCGCTGTGCCTGTCCGGTCTACGGGAGGCCGTCGAGCACGATCCGCCGGTCGAAGTGATCGTGCCCCCCGGTCTGCGGTTCGGGCCGATCCGTGGTCTCCGGGTACGGATGGCGCCGTTGCCCGCGCACGACGTGATGCGGTCTCCGATCCCGTGGACTACCCCGCTGCGCAGCTGCCTCGACATCGCCCGCGAACCCGACCTCATCGAGGCGGTCGTAGCGTTGGATCTGGCGTTGGGCCGGGGCCGGGTGAGCCCGAAAGAGTTGATTGATCTGGCCGATCAGTTGAGAGCGGTGCCGGGGGCTCGCCGAGCGAAGGTCGCGGTCGGAATGGCCGACGGCCGGGCGGACTCCCCGCAGGAGTCGCGCCTGCGGGTGGTGCTCACTCTTGCCGGCATGCGCCCCAGACCGCAGTTCGAGGTGCGTGATCGCGACGGCCGTTTCGTGGCTCGCGTCGACCTGGCTTTCGTCGCCGATCGAATCGCCGTGGAGTACGAGGGGTCCTGGCATTGGGAGCCAGGCCAGCTGCGCCGTGATCGGCAGCGCCTGGATCGGCTCACGGCGGCGGGTTGGCGAGTCATCCATGTGACCGCGCAGGACCTGCGGGAGCCCAGGAAGCTGGTTACCCGGATCCAGGACCTGCTCCGCGGTTGACGGTGGCCATTTCACCTGCCCTCGATTTCGCCGCGATTATGGGTGCCCAGTTCGGGGTTGTCGGGGTCGTCTCCTGCGCCATGACCCCGACAACCCCGAACTCGCCGGAACCGCTGGCCCGACTCAGGCGGCCATCGCGGCCACGGGCGACGTACGAGCCGCTCGCCGGGCCGGTAGTACCGACGCGAGGACACCGGCCAGTGTCGCGACCGCGACAACCGCTCCGACCTGGAGCCACGGAATGTCGAGGACCAATCCACCGGCCTGTCCGAGGATGGCGCTCGTCCCGGCCAGTCCGTAGGCCGCACCGATCACCACCCCGAGCACAGCGGCCACAGCGGCCACCAGCAGCGCCTCCCAGGCGAGCAGACCCCGCAGCTGACCGCGGGTCAGTCCCAGCGCGCGCATCAGCCCGTTCTCCTGTCGACGTTCGATCACCGACAGCGCCAACGTGTTACCGACCCCGATCAGGGCAATCAGCACCGCAACTCCCAACAGGGCGGTGACGATCAGGAGCAGGGTGTCCAGGATCGAGGTGAGGGCCTGCCGCACGCTCGTCACGCCAGCCACCTCGACACTCGAAATGACTTGTCCCGCAATGCGGGTGATTTCATCCAGCGTCACAGCGTCGGCCTCAGCGCCCCGATCGTCGACCAGACGCAGCCAGATCTGACCGATTGGCGCCGCAGGATCCAGGACGGACAGGTCCGCGGCCGCCATGGTGATCGCCGTGCTCGTCTCGCTCAGCTGGGCGGTCAACATCACCGAGCGGCCGTCCTTGGTGAGGGTGACCGACGCGCCGTGGCTGATTCCCCATGACTCAGCCAGCCACGCCGCCAAGAATACCTCGCCGACGTCGGGTACGCCGGCGTCGCCCGAGCGCGCGGTCTGGCCTCCGGCGACCGGATCGACGCCGAAGGCGCGCTCCGCGAAGCCGTCAGGGCCGGTGACCTCAGTGCTGGTCAAGCTCGCGCCCGTCGCCACTCCAGCAACCCCAGTCAACTCATCCAGCAGGCCCTCGGGGATCTCCTCGCCGTGACTGGTGACGATCACGTCGGTCGGATAACTGGCGCGGAGCTCTGCTTCGGCGGTGGCCTTGGTCGAGGATGCGCCGACGATCATGGCGGTGGTCAGGGTGACGCCGATCAGCAGCGCGGTCGCCGTTGCCGCCGTACGGCGTGGATTGCGGGTTGCGTTCCCGGCCGCCAGCGACGCGGGAACCCCACCGAATCGGGCGGCCGCGCGACCGGCGAGTGCAACGACAGGCGGGATGATCCGCTGCAGCAGAAGCAGGATTCCCAGCGCGGACAATGCACCGCCGCCCACCGCCGCCGGCACGTCTCCTACCTGGACACCGAACAGCAGAACCGCGACCCCCGAACCGAACAGCAGCAGACCAAAAGCAAGGTAGCCAAGCCCACGCTTGGAGCGGATCGGGGCCCGATCCGTGGGGCGCAATGCCGCGAGCGGCGCCACCCGGGTGGCTGACCTCGCCGGAAAGAATGCTGCACCCACCGTGACCACCGTGCCCGTAGCTAACCCAAGCAACACTGCGCTCGGCGGAACGGACAGACCGCTCAAGGGAATGGCACTCTGGGACTGCCCGATGATCGTCGACGTCAAGGCAGCGATGCCGATGCCCGCCCCCACTCCGAGAGCCGAGGCCCCGAATCCGGTGACAGCGGCCTCGCTCATTACGCCGTGGCGAACCTGGCGTGCGCTGGCGCCTACGCACCGCAGCAAGGCCAGCTCCCGGATGCGTTGCGCGAGAAGGACCGCGAAGGTATTGGCGATGACCATTCCGGCCACCAGTACCGCGATACTGGCGAACACGAGCAGGATTGTGCTCAGCGCGGCCGCTTCCCCGGTGAACTGCTGCGTCCGTAGTTCCGCAGCCTGTTCGCCGGTGACCACCGCTGCCGAGGAACCCTTTTCCCGCACGGCACCGGTGATCTCTGCCAAGAGTCTTTCAAGATCGGTTCCCGCAGCAGCGGCGATCCGGAACTCGAACGGCTCGATGCCTCCCCACGCCGCCACCTGATCCGGCGTGGCGAACAACCGCCCCTGGACATCGGCGGTGGGATCAGATCCCAGGTCCACCACTCCCACCACGGTCACTTCCTCGATGACCGGCTCGGGTTCGGCTGTCGTGCCCGGTTGCTGGGCCTCCGCGCCGTACGCGGTCACCGTGAGTGTGTCCCCGAGTTCGGCGCCGACTCTGGCGCTCACCGCTACTTCGCCCGGCGTAGCGGGCAGGCGACCGCTGGCGAGTACGTGCCATTGCAGTTCTGCTGCGGATGGCACGCTTTCGACGCTGGCGAACTGGGTTTCGCTCCGACCCGGAACCTCGACGTCGACCAGGCTCTGAATCTCGGCCGAGACCGCGGTGACGCCGGTTACCCGGGCAAGGGCATCTACGAGCTCCGATGTTTGGGCTGCACTGCCCGCAGTGGCCTCCTGCTGGTTCGACTCAGGGGCTTGGGCTGACGCAGCGGGGGTGACAACGGCCGCAGTATCGACGTACCGCGCGCCGACCGCCTCGAGCACCGTGACCCTCGAGGTCTCGGTCAGTACAAGGGTGGCGACGATGAAAGCGACCGCGATGATGATGCCGAGGCAGGACGCGACCAACCGCCCGGCATGTGCCCGTACCTGGGCGACGGTGAGCCGCAACATGGTCAGCGCACCGCGATGGGGAGTTGCGCGACGAGGCGGCCGGTCGTGCGGGCGGCACCCGCATCCGATCCGGGCTCGAGGGCTTTCAAGGCATCGATGACGTCATCCACGGTCGGGGAGCTGATCTCGCCGGCCACCGATCCGTCCGCCAGCAGGACCACCCGGTCTGCGTAGGAAGCCGCGATCGGATCGTGGGTGACCATGACCACTGTCTGCCCGGTCTCGCGAACGCTGCTTCGCAGCAGGGCCAGCACCTCGGCGCCAGATCGCGAGTCAAGATTGCCGGTGGGCTCATCGGCGAAGATGACATCCGGCCGGGGGAGGAGCGCCCGCGCGATGGCCACCCGTTGCTGCTGGCCACCGGAGAGCTCGTGCGGGCGGTGGGTCAACCGGTCGGCAAGCCCGAGCCTGGACACCACCGCCTGCAGCCAACCCGGGTCCGGCTTGGTCCCGGCCAGCTGCATCGGGAGCAGGATGTTGGCGAGGGCATCGAGGACCGGCAGCAGGTTGAAGGACTGGAAGACGAACCCGATCCGCACCCGCCGGAGCCGGGTCAACTCGCCATCGCCCAATGCGCTGATCTCGGTGTCTCCCAGCCACACCTGGCCGCCAGTCGGGTTGTCCAGTCCGGCCAGGCAGTGCATGAGCGTCGACTTCCCCGAGCCGGATGGCCCCATGATCGCGGTGAAGGCGCCACGGGCGAAGGCGACATCCACGTCGGCCAGCGCATGCACCGACGCCTCCCCTTGGCCGTACACCTTCGACAGGCCAGACGAGCGAGCCGCTGCGGTCATTGTCGAAACGGAGTGAGAATGAGGTTGCGACACAAGGTCTCCTGGAGGTCGAGATCCGGATGCACACCGGTCCGGTCGCAGAAGACGCTAGGCAGATCGGGGTCTGGCGGCGTCCTGCCGAGGACGGATCTTCCCAGCCGCTGCGTCCACCTGGAGTCTTACTCGGACCTGCTCAGGATCGGACGCGGAGCAGGTCCGCCGGCCCCACCAAGCCGGCGCGGTAGGCCAGGACGATCGCCTGAACCCGGTCCCGAGAACCCGTCTTGGCCAGGACGCGGCCGACGTGGGTCTTGACCGTCGCTTCGCTCACGACGAAAAGCGCGGCGATCTCGGTGTTCGAAGCGCCGTAAGCCATTTGGATGAGCACTTCGCCTTCACGCGGGGTCAACTCGGCAAGGGCAGCCCGATCCGCACGGAGGCCCTGCGAGTTGGCTGCATCCGCAGCCGCGCCCGCGTCGGCTGCCGCGCCGCTGTTAGTACGGTCGCGCAGCATCGGCCCCACGTGCTGGAGCAGGCGTCGGGTGGAGCTGGCTGAGATCACGCCGTCCCCGGCATGAACCGTCCGTACGGCGGCCAGCATCTCCTCCGGCGGGGCATCCTTGAGCAGGAATCCGCTGGCCCCGGCACCGATGGCGGCGAGCACGTACTCGTCGATGTCGAAGGTGGTCAGCACGACCACGCGGGGCGGATCCGGCAGTGCGCTGATCTGGCGGGTGGCCTCGATCCCGTCCAGGCGGGGCATCCGTACGTCCATCAGGACCACGTCGACCCCCGTACGCGAGACGACGTCGACCGCCTGTACGCCGTCGCCGGCCTCAGCTACGACCTTGAGGTCGGCCTGGGAATCGATCAGCATTCGGAATCCGACTCGGACCATCTGCTGATCGTCGACGAGCGCGACCCGGATTGCCGCTGGCGGCAATCCGCTTGCACCGTCAGCGCTCGTAGCGCTCCCCGGCTTCGTCACGTGCCCGGAGGGTAGGGGATGACGGCATGTACGGCGAAGCCACCTCCGGATCGGGGAGCAGCGTGCAGGCGCCCGCCGTAGAGCGTCGCCCGTTCATGCATTCCGGTCAGGCCATGTCCTGAACTCTGTTGCGGGAAAGAAGCTTCAGACCATTGGGATCCGTCGCCGGCGGGTTGACCGTTCCCTGCGTTTCCCGGCGCTGCCAGAGCCGCGGAGGCGCCCCGACCGTCGTCGATCACACTGAGTTCGAGCGCTTCCACCCGCCATTGCACCCGAACCCAAGCCCGGCATGCCGGTCCGGCATGTTTGAGCACATTGGTCAGGGACTCCTGCACGATCCGGTACGCGGCCAGGCTGGGACCGGCGGGGAGGGGCCGTGGCTCGCCCTCGACGAGCAGATCGACGTCCAACCCGCTCGCCCGAACTTCATCGACCAGGACGGGAATGTCGACGGTCTGGGGCTGTGGGGCATGCAGCGCCACGCGGTCGTCACGCAGGACGCCGAGCAGCCCGCGCATGTCGTTGAGCGCCTGCCGGCCGGTGGCTGCGATCGTCTCGAGCGTATTCAAGGCGGTTTCAGGTGACTCCCGGCCCGCGTAGCGGCCGCCGTCGGCCTGGGCGATGACGACCGACAAGGAGTGTGCGACGACGTCGTGCATCTCCCGCGCGATCCGGGCCCGCTCGGTCGAGGCGGCCAGGCGCAGTTCCTGTTGTTGCTCCTGCTCCCGCAGCCGGGCCCGCTCGGCAAGGCCGGTCACCTGCTGCAGCCGGCTTCGGCGCAACGTGCCAAGTGCCCAGGCAGCCACCACGGACACCGCGATCGTGAAGGTGACCGTTACAAACGCCTCCGAGCCGAAATAGCCGCTGTAGAAGATTCCGGCACCGAGGGGCGCGCCGACCAACCCGGTGACCAGCACCAGGTGGCTGGCCCAGCGCTCGCCGTAGGCCGCGATCGTGTAGATCACGATCAGCGCGGACACGTTGGCCGGGAGAAAACCGTAGAAAACGACGAGCTGGAACAGGCTGACAGCCGTGGCCAGCGCGAAGGTGAACAACGGCAACGCCCGTCGGAAGATGAGCGGGGCGATCAGAAGCAGGCTGAACCCGACGTCGGTGTCTGCCTCGAGCGGTAGAACCGACAGCACGAACAGGACGACCGCAAGCAGGGTGTCCATCAGCAGCACTTGGCTGCGGGCGAACGCGAAGAGGCGATCGGCGAAGGTGTCCGAGCGCATTCGCTGAGGGTAGGACGGCGCGACCGGGTGTGTCGTCAGACCTGAGTCGGATACGTCGGCCGCCGTCTCCGTGTTCGTCCGACCTAGGCGCGAAGGGCTGCCGCACTCCGCCGACACGCCGACCCGAACGCTGGCCCCCTCGGTCGCAACCCCTCACCGATCAACTCCCAGAACCCGCCGCTGCACGACCCGCGGGGAATCGGACGTCCCATTTGCACACCTCACTCATCGAGGTGTTGCAACCACCATGTGAACCCGCCCGCGCGATGGCCCCGGAAACCCGAACTCGTCGCGGGTCGAGCGACGGCAGACGGCTGGGATCGACGGTTGGTGAGCTGGGCGTGGCTCTCGGCAGCTGGCGCTCAGCTGGCTGCTGACTGCAGGGCGCGGCGGGTGAGCAGGCGAGCGAGGTGCCGCCGGTAGTCGCCGTCGGCATGCATGTCCGACGAGGGTGAGGTCCCCTCGGCGGCGAGCTCGGCGGCCTCCGGGATCGCCACCCCGCGCGCCAGGGCCTGCTCGACCGCGCTGGCCCGCAGGACGGTGCCGCCCATGTTGGCCAGCGCGACCCGGCCGTCAACAGCTGCAGCGGCCACGATCGGCCAGTCGTTGTCCCGGCGGGTGAACTTCTCGTACCCCCAGCCCAGCGCTCCGGTTCGAGGGACGCGCAGCTCGACGATCATCTCGTCCGGCGCTAGCGCGGTCTCGAAGAAACCCAGAAAGAAGTCGGTCGCAGCAATCGTGCGCCGCTGTTCGGGCCCCTGTACGACGAACACTGCGTCCAACGCCAGCAGCGCCGTCGGGAGGTCGGAAGCGGGATCGCCGTGGGCGACCGTCCCGCCGACCGTGCCGCGGTGGCGTACCTGGGGGTCACCGACCCGGCCCGAGACGTGGGCCAACAGCGGGGCGTCGGCGGCTGCGACGGAGGAGGTTTCCAGCTCGTGATGCCGGGTCAGCGCACCGATCGCGACCTGGTCTCCTTCGACCCGGACGTAGGAGAGGTCGCGGAGGCTGCCGACGTCGACCAGAACGGTGGGTACAGCCAGGCGGAGCTTCATCAGCGGCAGCAGCGAGTGCCCGCCGGCCAGCAACTTGGCCTCGTCCCCGTGCTGGACGAGGACGGCCAGGGCCTCCTCGACCGAGCCGGCCCGGACGTAGTCGAACGGTGCCGGGATCACGCCGTGACCTCGCCGGCACCGGGAACGGCCGACGCAGCCGGCCCGGCTGCGGCCGCCGTACGCACCGCACGCACGATGTTGTGATAGCCCGTGCATCGACAGAGGTTGCCCTCCAAGCCTTCCCGGACCTCCCGGTCCGTGGGATCAGGATTGATCGCCAGGATTCCGATGGCTGCCATCACCATGCCCGGCGTGCAGAATCCGCACTGCAGGCCATGCTCGGCGCGGAAGGCCGCGGGTACGGGATGCAGCTCACCGTCCTGAGTGGACAAACCTTCCATCGTGGTCACATGGGCGCCTTCGGCCTGAACCGCCAGCACGGTGCACGACTTGACGGTGAGGGCATCGACGATCACCGTGCAAGCCCCGCAGGACGTGGTGTCACAGCCGAGATTGGTCGCCCGCAGATCGCAGACCTCGCGCAGGTAATGGGCCAGGAGTAGCCGTGGCTCCACCTCGTCGGAGCGCGTCTGCCCGTTGACGATCATCGAGACCTGCATCAGGCGTCCCCTTCTGTCGATTCGTTCGCGCCGCGCGCCGCTGCGATCGCCCGCCACACGCGCATCGGTGTCGTCGGCATGTCGATGTGCCGTACGCCGAGGTGAGAGACCGCGTCGATGACCGCGTTCTGTACGGCCGGTGTCGAGCCGATCGTGCCCGCCTCGCCGATCCCCTTGGCGCCCAAGGGGTTGATCGGCGTCGGTGTCGCCATGTCGAGGAGCTCGAAGCTGGGCAGCTCGGTCGCCGACACGAATGGATAGTCCGCCAAGGTCGAGGTCAACGGGTTCCCGTCGTCGTCGTAGAGCACCTCTTCCAACAACGCCTGCCCGACGCCCTGAGCGATGCCGCCGTGGCGCTGCCCTTCGGCCAGCAGCGGATTGAGGACCGTTCCGGCGTCGTCCACGGTCACGATTCGCCGTACCTCCGCCTTGCCCGACTCGGTGTCGACCTCGACGACCACCACGTGGGCGCCGAACGGGAACGTGTCGCCGGCGCCACCGGCTTCGAAGGTCGTGTCGACGAACAGTCGCTCCTCGGCGGCTAGTTGGGCGAAGGTGATCCCGGTGCCCGGCGTACCGCTGACCGACAGTCCGGCCAGCGCCAGGTCCACGATGAGGTCATCTGGATTGGCCTCCAGGACCTGTGCCGCGCGTTGCCTTGCGAGGTCGATCAGCTCGCCGGCCGCCTGATGTACCGCCGCGCCGCCCAGCTGGAGGCTGCGCGAGCCCATCGTGCCGCCGCCCTCGGGGATCCGGTCGGTGTCTCCATGAACCACAGTGATCATGTCCAGCGGGATGCCGAGCCGGTCACTGGCCAGCATGGCAAACCCGGTGGCGTGCCCCTGCCCATGCGGGGAAACGCCGGTCAGGACGGTCGCGCGACCGTCGGCGTGGACTTCGAGCTGCGCGTTCTCGACCGCGCCGGATCCGCTGTCGCCGCCGGTGATCTCGACGTAGACCGACACCCCGATCCCGAGCTGGTAGACATCCCCGCGTTGCCGTCTCTGGGTTTGCTCTCGCCGCAGGTCGTCGTACCCGGCCGCCTCGAGAACCTTGTCCAACGCCGCGGCATAGTCGCCGCTGTCGTAGACGGCGCCCGTCGGGGTTGTGTGCGGTTCGGTGAAGGGCGGCAGCAGGTTTCGGCGTCGTACCTCAGCAGCGTCCATGCCGATCTCGGCGGCGAACAGATCCATCGCTCGTTCGATCGCCGCCGTCGCCTCCGGCCGCCCGGCACCGCGATAGGCGGCGACGGAGGTGGTGTTGGTCATCAATGAGCGCGCCCGGGCGTGCACGCGGCCGATGTCGTAGACCCCGGGCGCCATCAGGATGGTGAGGCTGGGCAGCTGGGTCCCGAATCGTGCGTACGCGCCACTGTCCTGGTCGATCTCGAGGCTGTAGGCCTCGACGGTTCCGTCCCGGCGCCCGCCGATCGTCACGACCTGCTCCTGACCGCGGCCGTGGACCATCCCGAGCAGGTTCTCCGACCGGTTCTCGGCCCAGCGCACCGGACGCTGGACGTGCCTGGCCAGCCACGCGATCAGGGCGAATTCCGGTTCGGCACCGATCTTCGCTCCGAAGCCGCCACCGACATCGGGGGTGATGACGTGTACGAGCTTGGGGTCCAACTCTAGCCAGTCGGCGATCTGCCGCTTGGCCTGCTGTGCGCCCTGGTTGGAGCACCAGATCGTGACCCGGCCGTCGTCGCCCCAGACGACGGATGCGGCCCGGGTCTCCAGGGGGACGGGGGCGACCCGCTGGTTGACGATCGCTTGGCTGACGACGACCTCGCAGCCGGCGAAGAAGTCCTCGGGTCGCGGTTCACCGAACGTGGCGGCGACGTTGGTGCCGGCGTCCGGGAACAGCAGTGTCCCGGCCGCCGAGTCAGCCAGGCGGACGACCGCTTTGTACGGCTCGATGTCGACGGCGACGAGCTCGGCTGCGTCCTCGCCCTGGTAGCGCTCTTCGGTGAGCACGACCGCGATCGGGTCACCGACGAACCGGACGGTGTCCCCGGCCAGCCACGGGCGGGCCATCTGCTCGGGAACCGACGAGGGCGTCGGCTTGATCGGTGCGAGCGCGGTGAGGTCGGCTGCGGTGATCACCGCGACGACCCCCGGCGCCTGGCTGGCTTCCAAGGTGTCGACCGAGAGCACCCGGCCGTGCGCGATCTGGGACCGTACGAAGGTCGCATGCAGCGCTCCGGCGAGCAGGGGATCGACCAGGTCGTCGGTGTAGGTGGCGCCTACGGTGAGAAACAGCGGGTCCTCGGTGCGGACGACGCGGGTGCCGAGAATGCTCAAGGGCCAGCTCACAGTCGGGGAGTGCGTACGGGAAGCTGTCACTCTGGCATGCCCACCCCGCCGGACCCTCGCCCGTCCTGGCGGTTTACGTCAAAACCGCCAGGGCGCGGACGTGCCACGGGGAACCACCGTGTCCCAAGTCGTGGCGATTTACGTCAAAACCGCCAAAGCGTGGGCGGCCGGTAGCGTCCTGGCTCGTGTCTGGGCCGGTCGCATTGTGTGTCGACCTCGGCTCGACGTACACGAAGGCCGCCGCCGTTGATCTCGCCACCGGAGCGCTCCTGGGCACGGCCGATCACCCGACCACCCTCGAGCCGGATGTGATGGTCGGATTCGACGCTGTACGCCGCGAGCTCGCCGACGTAGCCCCGGACCCGCTGGTGCTCGCCTGTTCCAGCGCGGGTGGCGGTCTGCGGCTGGCCGTCGTCGGGTACGAGCGCGAGATCAGTGCAGAGGCTGGACAGCGGGCCGCCCTGTCAGCCGGTGCTCGGGTCGTACACGTCTCGGCTGGCCGGCTCGACGATGCCGCAATCTCTGCGCTGGCCGCAACGACACCGGACGTGGTCCTGCTCGTGGGCGGGACCGACGGAGGCGAGTCCAGCGTCCTGCTGCACAACGCGGCCGCGCTCGCCTCGTCATGCGCGGAGATGCCGGTCGTCGTCGCCGGTAATAGCGCTGTACGACAAGAAGTCTCCGCGATCCTAGAGGCGAAGGGCGTCACCGTCGTAGCCACCGACAATGTCCTACCGGACATCGGCGAGCTGGCGCCCGAACCGGCTCGGGCCGCGATTCGCGGGGTCTTTCTCGACCATGTCATCGGCGGCAAGCGGCTGTCCGACGATCCTGCTTTCGTCAAGCTGATCCGGGCCGTCACGCCGGACGCGGTTCTGGACGGCGTCACCATGCTCGCCGAAGCACTCCGCTCCGGCGTCAGCCCCGGCTCCGCGGGGGCTCGTCCGGGCGGCAGCGTCGTCGTCGTCGACGTCGGCGGTGCCACGACCGATGTCTATTGCGTGCTCTCGCCCGACGCCGAGCAGGTGATGCTGGGCCGCGAGGCCGTCGGCGTACCCACCCAGCGCCGTACCGTCGAAGGTGATCTGGGCCTGCGCTGGAGCCCTGGCGCGCTCCTCGCGGCGGCGACCGACGAGCGCTTGCTGGCCGATCACGAATCGGAGTCGTTGCAGCACTGGATCGCCGGCCGGGCAGGCCGGTCGGCTCCGCCGGAGACTCCCATCGATCGGGCGTACGAACTCCGGCTGGCCGGGCTCGCGGTCACCATCGCGTTGCGCCGGCATGTCCGGGCCGAGGCGGCGTACGGGGTCAGCCGTACGACAGGGGCATCCGCTCGTGCGGCGAGCACCGTTGTCCTGTCCGGTGGAGCCATCCGGCACGCGAGTGCCGCCGAGCGGGCGGCTCTGGTGACCGCCGTGCTCGAGGACCGTGGCGGAGCCCGTGGGGTTCTTCTCGATGCCGATGTACGGTGCGATTCGCGGTACGTGCTGGCAGCTGCCGGCCTGCTGGCCGTGCGCTACCCGGATGCGGCCAGAGTCCTCGTCCGCGGTGTCGGGCTGATCGGCTGACCCGAACGAGGAGCGGTGTCGAACTAGCCGCAACTAGTAACTTAGTGCATAGTTCGGGTCATGTCCGCTGGTCACGCACTTCTGGGCCTGCTGGCTGAGGGGAAGCGGCACGGCTACGACCTCCGCCGCCAGTACCAGCGGCGCTTCCCGGCCGCCAAGCCGCTGGCCGCCGCACAGATCTACACAACGCTGGAAAGGCTGGTCCGGGACGGCTTGGTCGTAGCCGGGGCGACCGAGCGGGTCGGCGGACCGGACCGCACCGTCTTCGCGGTCACCGCATCCGGTCGGGTCGAACTCCAGCGCTGGCTCTCCGAGGTGGAGCCGCCATCGGAATTCGTCGCGAATCTGCTCTCGATGAAGGTAACCCTGGCGTTGCTCGTCGCTGACCAGAACGTGGCGGCGGACTTCCTGAGCCGTCAGCGCGCCGCGCACCTGGACCGGATGCGCGAACACACCAAGGTCAAGTCCGATCCGGATACCGACCTGCTGCGCGTGATCGCCGCCGACTACGCCATCAACCATCTCGATGCCGACCTGCGCTGGATCGAGACCACCCTGCATCGCGTCACCCAGCTGGCCGAGGAGATCCGCCCATGAAGTCCACCAAAACGTCGCCCGGCGAAACCGAGCAGGGCGAGGCGCTCTCGGCCCGGTCGATCGTCAAGTCGTACGGCAATTCCCCTGCCCTACGGGGGGTTTCGATCAGCGCAGCTCGCGGTGACGTACTGGCGATCACCGGGCCCTCCGGCTCGGGCAAATCGACCCTGTTGCTGTGCCTGGCCGGCATCCTGATCCCCGATGCCGGCGAGGTGCGCTTCGCCGGGCGGCGGATCGACGAGGAGAGTGAAGCCACCAGGTCGAAGCTGCGCAGGCGCGAGTTCGGAGTGCTCTTCCAGTTCGGGCAGGTCGTACCGGAGTTGACTGCCCAGGAGAACGTCGCCCTGCCGTTGCTGCTGTCCGGCGTACGACGTCGGGAGGCGATGACCGCCGCTCGGACGTGGCTTGGCCGCTTCGGTGTTGCGGACCTGGCCGATCAGCGTGCGCCGAAGATGTCCGGCGGCCAGGCACAACGGGTTGCGCTGGCCCGAGCGCTGGTTACCGAACCCGAGGTGCTCTTTGCCGACGAACCCACCGGAGCCCTGGATTCCCTTGCCGGGGAGCAGGTCCTCACCCTTCTCACCGGGGTTGCCCGCGAGGCCGGTACGACCGTCCTGCTGGTGACCCACGATGCCAAGGTGGCCGCCTATGCCGACCGGGAGATCGTCATCCGCGACGGACTCGTCGTAGGCGATCCCGGCGGCGCGGCAGTGTCTCTCGGTACGGCGGGATCAGTCGGTACGGACATGGCCATCGGCCAGCATCGGATCCACAGATGAGCGCCGGCTTGTCTTGGCCGACCGCCCTGTGGCTGGCCGTCAGGGGTGGCCGCTCGGACGTGGTTCGCATCGCGCTGACAGCGGCCGGATCTGCGGCCGGGATGCTGGCTTTGCTCAGCGCTGCCACGGTGATCAACATCGGTCCCGACGACGGGCCCTACAGCAATCAGGTGTTGGCGCAGCCCGGGCTGCATCAGGGCGTCGTCGCCGCATTGGTGTTGCTGTGTTTCCCGGTGTTGGCGTTTGTCGGCCAGTGCTCCCGAATCGGCGCACCCGCTCGGGACCGGCGGCTCGCGGCCGTGCGGCTGGCTGGAGGTACGCCGAGCGACGTCACCCGGGTGGCCTGCGGGGAGGTCGGGATCTCGGCCGGTGTCGGTGCCGCTGTCGGACTGGTCGTCTATCTGATCGGTCGGGCTGTGCTCGGTGATCCGATCGTGAGTACGTACGGCGTGCGTACCGAGGTGCAGGTTTCAGGAGGCATGAACCTCACCGAAGAAATGTTCACCGGGCCGGTGTTGCGGCTCCCGACCGATGTCCTGCCGCCGATCTGGGCAATTGCGGCGCTGTTGGTCGCCGTGCCACTCGGCGCAATGGCGTTCACTTGGCTGGCCTTGCGTGGCGTGACGATCAGCCCGTTTGGCGTGATCCGGCACCGGCGCATCCGCCCCCCACGGCTGTTCCCTGCGGTTGCGTTCGTCGTCGGCGTCGTCACTCTGGCGTCCTTCACGACGATCATGGACGCACTGAACACCGACGCCCTCGGCTTCTCCGGGCTCGTCCTCCCCGTCGTCATGGTGCAGTTCCTGATCACCTCGGCCGGACTGGTCTGGGGTAACGCCGCGCTTGCCTCGGGCATTGGTGCCTTCCTCGCGATCCGGACCGGGACACCGGCCTTGCTGATCGCCGCAAGACGCTTGGCCGCCGATCCGTTCGCGGGCAGCCGAGCATTCGGTGCGTTGCTGCTCACCGTGCTCCTCGGGGCCGGCGCTCAGGGTGTTCGGGCTTTCACCCTGGCCGTTACGGATCCAAGAGATCCTTTCTACGTCAACGCGTTCGAGCTGGTGGACCTGGTGATCAGCGTCGCCGTGGTCGTGGCCTGCCTGGGATTGCTCGTGGTCGCGGCCGAAGGCATTCTCACCCGCCGACAGTCCCTGGCCGCACTCACCGCTGCGGGCACGCCCCTCGGAGTGCTTCGACGGGCTGTGCTTGCCGAGGTGCTTCTCCCGCTCGTACCCACCTCTCTTCTCGCTGCCTCAGCAGGCATCCTTGCCGCCCGCGGGCTGTTCGGTACGACCTCGGTCCAGTACGACTACAGCACATCCGGCCAGGCGACGGAGCGGATCATTGCCGTCCCGATCCCCTGGTCCGAACTCGGCATCCTGGTCGCCGGGACGCTGGTCGTGACCCTGCTCGTCAGCTCGCTGGCACTGCTGTTCCTGCGCGCCAGCATCGACCCGGCCGAACTCCGCGCGGCCGCGTGATGTCCATCTCTGCCGCCGTCGACGTCGAACACAGTTGGCGGCAAAGGGTCAGCACTGGGGCCGGTCGGCCATGCCCGGTTGGTTGCGCCAACCACGGGGTGGACCAGCTGATGACCGTTGCCTCCGTGATCACTCTGCTGCGGACCCTCCTGTGCGTGGGATTCGCGATGGCCAGCATCGTCTCCTCCAGCGGCCGGCTGCTGCTGTTCGCGCTGATCGCGTACTGGGTCGGCGATGTCGCCGACGGCCGGATCGCGCGGCGACGCGACGAGGAGACCCTGACCGGCGCCGTGCTGGACATCTGCGCCGACCGGCTCTGCGTGGCAGTCGTCTATCTCGGTTTCGTTGCCGGACACCCGGAATTCGCCGTGGCTCTGGGTGTCTATCTCGTCGAGTTCATGCTTGTCGACAGCGTGTTGTCCCTAGCGTTCCTTCGCTGGCCGGTGGCAGGTCCCAACTACTTCGGCCGGGTTGACCGCATTGTGTGGCTGTTGAACTGGTGGCCGCCGGCCAAAGTCGTCAACTCCGCCGTACCGGCCCTGCTGTCGGTCTGGCTCGCCTCGCCGACCAGCGCGCTCCTGGTCGCAGTTCTCCTGCTGGTCGTGAAGTCAGCCTGTCTTGCCCGAGTCGTCGCAGTCCTGGGCTCTCGCGGTGAGCGCTGCGCGGGGCATCCAGTGTGACCAAGACCGGCCGGGTGTGCCGATGGGCGGCCTGACCCTGCTTGGGGTGGCGCTCCCTGTCTGCTTTGGTCCCAGTCGTCAATCTGGAGATCTATCTTGGTGGCGCAATGCTGCTGGACGGGCCGCAGTCGTGGTGGGAGGTCGCCGGACTGGCAGCGATAGCGGCGATCGGTCAACTGGCGGGCAAGACCCTGTTCTACCTTGCCGGCCGAGGGGTCCTGCCGCTGCCTCGTCTGTTGCCGGCCTCCATCCACGCCGGCGCCAATTCGTCGCTCCCGCACCGTGAATCGCGAACGGCACGTGCCCTGGCTCGTTGGAAGAAGCGGATCGAGGATCAGCGCTGGCTGGCTCCGGTCTTCGTCGGCACCAGCGCTTCGGTGGGTTTGCCTCCGTTCGCGCTGGTCAGTGCAGCGGCGGGTGCGCTTCGCATATCGCTGCCGGTCTTCCTGATCGCCGGCCTGGCCGGCCGATGGTGCGCTTCATCGCCGTACTCGCCCTGGTGCAGGTCTCCGGCGCCTGAGCGCCGGTGGACTCAGACGATTCGTCGCTGGCGGCCCGGCATTGCTGTCGGCCAGCGGATTACCGTACGAACCGTGGACTCTGGATCGGCCTGGCCCAGGGTGGCCGGAATCGGCACTGCCCGCCTGATCCTGGAACCGCTTCGGGTCGACCACGCTGCCGAGCTGGCGGGCGGCACTCGATGACCAGGAACTGCATCGCTACATCGGCGGGCAGCCGGCCACGGTCGAGGAACTCCGAAGCCGCTTCGGCGTCCAGATCGTGGGTCACTCGCCCGACGGAGCCGAGAGCAAGGGTTACGCCAGCGAGGCGTCCGGCGGGATGCTCGACTGGCTCGGCAAGCACGGCGCCTGCCGGGTGAACGCCCACATCCATCCCGAGCACCGTGCGTCCATCCGTGTGGCGAAACGGCTCCGGCTGACTCCGACGGAGGACGTCGCCGATGGAGAGATTCGCTGGACGTTGCCGCCCGAACCGGCGGTAACCGGTCACTAACGACGGATAGGCCGGGCGCCGGATGTCTGCTGTGACCGGCTATTCGGCGTCGGTGGGCGCCACGCTGACCGCGCCCTGGCGCTGGGGCACCGGCAGGAGTTCGCGCGCCCACCGGCCGCCGTTACTCGCCGCGAGAGCCAGAGCATCTGAGCTGGCAGCATCAAGTGCGGAATAGGCCCCGACGCCGGCTCCCACCAGGGCGGTGACCGTGGACACCCCTGCTCGTTGCTGGAAGTAGCTCTGCTGAATCTTCCAGCCGACGACCGCGCGCCGTTCCATCACGGTGGTCTGCCGTACGAGAGAGCCGGACCGTACGGCGAACGCGTCCCCGTCCGTGGCGTGCCCGAGCGCGCGATATCGGTCGATCCCGAGCGCGATGCCAAGGGCGGTGAGCACGGTCCCGACGATGGTCACCGCTAGCACGCCCGAGAGCAGGCCGCCGGCCAGGACTGCGGCGCCGGGGAGGACCGAGCGCACCAACCGGCGTCGGAGGGCCGCCACGGGATGCCGCCGCCACGGGGCGTCGAAGGGTCGTACGGCCCGCTCGGCAACCGCGACCGCCTCGCTACGCGGGCCGAGCGGCAGCAGCTGACTGCGGCTGTTGGCATTGCTGACTCCGGTGATCAGCGCAGTCAGGCGAGCCGCCCGCACCAACCGCATGCCCAGGCCCTCGCTGAGGGTGTAGCCGCGGATTCGCGGGATCTCCACCGAAACGGTCCGGCGAGTGAGCAGTCCGCGCTCACTGACCATCAGATCGTCGCGCCGGACCAGCAGGAAGCGCCAGTTGAGGAACACCGCGCCGATCACCGCGCCTAGGGCCAACAAGGCGATCGCAGCCAGTGCTGCCAGGCCGAACTGACTGAGCGTGAAGGTGGTCGGGTCGACATCGACCCGGTCGAACCAGGATTGCGGAAGCTCGTCGGCGAACTGGAACAGGAAACCGATCGCGGCCAGCGGGATGGCGAGGTAGCTGCCGACCAACGGCGCGTAGAGCAGCCACGAGGTGCGCGAGCGTGAGTACTCGACCTCTCGGACCGGCCCATCCAGTATGTCCGCGCGGTCGTCCGCACGGTCTTCGGGGCCCCTCGGGTCCCCGTGGCCGCCGTGGCCGCCCGGGATGGCGTCATCGCCGCCGTGCCCGGCGTGGCCATCCCGGGCGGCGTCAGCACCGGCAAGCGCCCCACTCTGGCGGTTTACGTCAAAACCGCCAGGCCCCCCACTCTGGCGGTTTACGTCAAAACCGCCAGCTTTGCGGTCGGCTTTGGCGGGGCGGCGGCGGGCGCGGAGCAGGTCTGCACGCAGCGCTGCGGCGGTCTCGGTCGGCAGCCCGTCGATGACCGCCTCCTCCTCGCCGGTTCCGGCCGCGGCTGCCTCGATCTTGAGCCGCGCCAGGCCGAGTACCCGGTGCAGTGGGTTGACCTGGCTGTCGATGGCCCGGATCCGGTCGATCGGGATCGTGCGCACGCGGCGAGAGAAGATTCCCTGAGCGATGATCAGCTGCCGGTTGGCGACCTGGTAGGTGAACCGGTACCAGGTCAGCGCAGCAAGGCCGACGATCGCCGCCACTGCGGCCAGCACGATGCCGACGATTCCGAACGAGCGCAGCCCGCCGCTGATCCCGAGGTAGGCGAACGCGGCGACCAGGCCCGGGATAGCTTCGCGCAAGCCGCGAATGGTCAGGGCATGGATCGCGATGACCTTGGCCGACGTACGCATCGGCTCGGGCCCGGTTGCCGGATCCGCATGAGGGGAAGTTTGCGACGCTAGGTTCGTCGCAGGGTGCCCCTGAGTCGAATCGGGCCGATTGGTCGAATCGGGCGGTTTGGATTGCGTCACGTCGCGTCGTCGTCGTAGAGGTTGGCGCGTTTGGAAAGGTCATCGGCGACCTGGGCGGCGGTGTAGGCGTCCAACTGGTGGATCTCCACGCTGCCGTGCGCCGATGCCGTACGGACCGAGACGCTGGCCACGCCGAACATCCGCTGCAACGGGCCGCGGGTCACGTCCACGGTCTGGATCCGGCTGATCGGCACCAGGATCCAGGTTCGTGATAACCAGCCGGTGAGCGTGTAGACGCCGTCGGGTGTGACCTCCCACCGATGTACGGCGTACTTGTACCGCGGCAGCGCCAGGATCTCGACGACGAAGAAGGCGACCAACACCCAGGGCAGGATGTCGAATGCCACGACCAGCCAGCGAACGGCTGAGTCCGGGATCAGGACCGCTGCGATGGTCACCGGGATCAGGATGAAGAGCGCCGACACGATCGCCTGAACCGTCCACAGTCCCATCGCCGAGCGGGCAACCCGCCATTGCGGTTCCCGCGGCCCCGACGGCCGCTCGGCCGGCGACTGTGACCCGCTCCCTGCCACGCTCGCTGGCAAGCTCCCGCTACGGGTCTCGCCTTCGGGCTCAGCCGCGCCGCCGGACCTCTGCGCGCCCGGGGGTTCGGGCGGTTCGGGACGAGACACTGGCGACTCGACCCGCGGGTCAGTCACTGCTGTCCCGCGCCGGTCGAGAAGTCTGTCCGCCGTACCCACCGAAGAACTGTGCCGCTGCCATGCGCACCGACACCGACCAGGTCGGGTAGGCGTGCAAAGTCTGCGCGATCCGGCCCGCCAGGACGCCAGCACGCATCGACAGCGTGCCCTGGGTGATCAGCTCTCCGGCAACCGGTCCGACCGCTGTCATGCCGACCAGCTTGACCAACAGCTTGCTACGCAACACCTTCGGTGGAGCGGCGATCAGCTTGACGAACCCGTCCGTACGGCCGGCGCACCGGCCCCGGTCGGACTGGGTGTCGCTGACAAACCCGACTTGCGCCGTATCACCGTGCGCCGCAAAGGCTTCGGCTTCGGTCAATCCGACCTGGGCGACCTCGGGATCGGTGAAGGTGACTCGCGGGACGACGTTGGCGTCCCATTCTCGACGTCCCCCCAACACGCCCGGCCGGTTGCTCGGAGCAAAGGCATTGTGCGCGGCCAGCCGCCCCTGGTCGTACGCCACGTGGGTCAACTGCAGCGGCGAGGCGCAGTCCCCGGCGGCGAAGATCCCGTCGGCCGTCGTCGCCAGATGCTCGTCGACCTTGACGATGCCACCTTCGCCCGTCTCCACGCCGACGATGCCCAGCCCGAGGTCATCGATCTGCGGGCTGCGACCCCCGGCGAACAGCAGATGCGAGCCGGTCAGGCGCGTTCCGTCGTCGAGAGTCACGGTCGGTCCGGCGCCGACGCGGGTGACCGTACGACCCAGGACCAGGCGCACTCCGCCGGCCTGAAGCGCCTTGCCGATGACTGCACTTGCCTCGGGTTCCATACCGGGCAGCACACTGTTGGCGGCGTCGATCAGGATGACCTCGCTGCCCAATCGGGAAAAGGCCTGGGCCAGTTCGCAACCGGTGCTGCCGCCGCCGAGGACCAGCAGTCGAGGTGGTAACGCGCTCAGCTCGAACACCGACAAGTTGGTCAGATAGTCGATCTCGGCCAAGCCGGGCAGCGGCGGGATCGTCGGCTTGGCGCCGGTTGCCAGGACGATGCGTTCGGCTTGGACGGTGCTCGTGCCGACGCGAACCGCACCACCGCCGAGCAGGCGGGCCCGGCCCGGCCACAGATCGATGCCCTGACGCCGGAGCCGGTCGGGTGATTCCTCCTGCGCGACATCGGCAACGACCGTACGTACCCGCGACATCACGGCGACAAAGTCGACCTCGACCACCGATCGGAAGCCGTAGGAGGCGCCGTCGCGGGCCTCATGGACTCGTCTTGCTGTCTCGATCAGCGTCTTGCTGGGTATGCAACCGGTGTAGGTGCACTCGCCCCCTGGCTTGTCCATCTCGACGAGGGCTACGGACTTGCCGAGCGCCCTGGCGCCGGCGGCCGCACCCAGCCCGGCAGAACCCGCGCCGAGTACCACCAGGTCGTAGCTGGTCATGCGTCCATCCTGACACCAGCTGGTGAATCGCCCGCCGTTGGTC
>JAABUS010002249.1_pt1 | contig 37246 bp, 31 predicted proteins | sample 5560161 | NCBI WGS metagenome assembly JAABUS01 (sample SAMN10711885, study PRJNA513376) | rock metagenome | isolation source: Antarctica rocks | place: Antarctica: Victoria Land, Trio Nunatak nord | collected 2016-01-04
TTCTCTAGCAATCAACGAAGATTCTTTATCGCTGATTCTATTAATCGAGATGAACGATGCGTACTTAATGAGCTGTAAGTCGTCTAGCAATTCAATCAGTCTCGCTGTTGATTCTATAGATTCTCTAATGTTGTTCTGTCTTTCGATTACGTCGATCATCAGATAAACGAATTTCTTTAGACTCGATCTGTCTGAACGAGTATATTGAACGAGTAATGAGTATCTGTATCGTATGATAAACGAAATTCTTAACGTAATGTTGAAATCGTGCCTAGATCATTCAATCAAAGAAGCTCGAGACTGATATGTATGTATTGTTCTTTAGAGATAACTATAACAAGACATTAAGAATACAGAAGAGAAAGAGTGTGAACTCTTCTATAAATAATGACTTGAGGCTGCGCTAGACTCGATACAGATGTGATGTAATAGATCAGATGTGTTTGTCTAAAAGAATGATGAAAGAAATGAATGAAGAAAGTGCTGAATAAACAAGAAGAAGTGCTGAGAATGACTCGAAGAGATGCGCTAGATTCAAACTAGGCATAGCGTCATGACTTGCTCTAATCAAATTGATTAGAGTTAGATCTGAATTCTGATCGATTCAGGCATGTTCATAACAATTCATCGCTTTCGACGAATCAAACGTTGAAATCGTCATACATGATGATATGAAAGTATAAAAGAAACGTATCTATGCTCTTAATAGAGAAACAGATCGTCTCGTCAAGATGAAACAATGAGACAAGAGCGAAATTCAACAGTTGAAAGCACAACTTCAAGCTTTCACTGCTATCACAGTCAATGTAATCATCACTGCTCTCTCGATTGTCATCTACTTTGAACAATCTAAATATCATAAAATACTCGATTCTTTGATATTCACTGATGAAAAGAACTCTACTTGAAAGAACTGATCTCTTGACATACAAGAGAAGTTAGCAATTAACGTCGACATCTTCTCAAATGAACTCTACAAGCTGAGCTACATTCACTCTCGACTAGCAGATGACGTTGTCAAAGTCACTCAAGTCAGACGCGATTTCAACTGTGACAATCTTTATCTGACTGTCAATGAACTTTTAAAGAAACTAGCTCAATCGTTTCATGACTCTGATAAGAAAGACAACTATCGTAGAAAATATATTAATCTGATTCAAGAATCAAAGAAATTCAGCGATTTCTTTAATCAGTTTCAACGACTATACATCTATCTGAAGTATCAGAAGAACGTACTAGTCGTTGATCTAAAGAATAAAATAAACTTTCGTCTTTGAATCTTTTGAACAGCTCAGATGAAGTCGCTCATCAAGCTATCAAATATTCGAAACTATCTGATTTGCTTGAACAATGAACATAGAGCAGTTCGAGAGATCAAGAACAAACTGCTCAAACGTGATGATTCAAAGATCATCATTTCTAGAGCAACTATTGCTGTTCAGTCTTTGACTTCGAAGTCTGACTGATCAAAGTCGCGCAGCGCAGTTTTGATTAACGTCAAGAATGCAGACGTTCTAGTTGAAATCTGCTTTGTATATCACAAATCAGATCATAGTTTCAGAGAATACTTGAATCAATCTATCAAAGTCAATGCAGTTGATGAGAACTATGATCGTTTCAAACTCAATATTGAATCAGAGTTCAAGTCAAAAAACTAGTCATTTCTTCAACAGTCATTGAAGTGAAGATTATATCTTTGTGCAATCTAGACGAAATTCTATCGAAAGAAAATTACTTTGATAAGTCGTTTCTAGTCAATGCTCTTCTCATCTTGCAGAATGAATCATTCAGTCTTTGCTCTTTGATAGACAGTGATTCAGTCATCTATACAATCATACATATCAATCTAGTCGACAGAGTATGTAAAGAGCTGAAAATTCAATCTATATCACTGACAAAAGAGAAGTTAATAAAAGAATATGATGAAAAGATATTTAAGAAAACTATCATTCATAAAATTCTATCAAATCTCATTATTGAAAGTCATAAGAAATTGACTGTTTCTATGTTAATAGCTGACATCGATCATTACGAAGTCATATTAGAAAAATCTTGAATGAACAAAAATGAAATATTACTGAATATGTGAATCAACGTCATCGTTTTTTCGAATCAATTAGATACTTTCATTTCGATTTTTTCAATCTCTCTCAATTCAAAGCATTCAAGTTGATCATGATCAACTTCGTCTACTTTTATCTCTCAGTCAAAGATTTCTAGAATGCTCAAACGATCTGTTTCAACTACAATTCAGAAAGAGTCATTCATAATTCGAAGCATAAACGTCGCTTCGTTCAAAACATTGTTGAATCGCTCAAAGAAGAATCAGACTGAAGTATTCGCTCTATTCATGAAGAATATCAATAAAGAAATCGCGTACAACACTCAGTGCAATTTGAATGCTCTGAACGTCTCTTTCGTTGAGAAAACTACTCAGAATTTGAAAGCTATTAAAGTCAAGCTGTCTTCAGAATATCATGATTTTCTAGATGTTTTTGATCGAGCTCAATCGAATAAACTATTTTCTCATCACTTCTACGATCATAAAATCGAACTCATCAGTGATTCAACGCTTTCTTGCTGTTGAGCATATCAAATGTTCTCTGTCAAACTTCTGAAAGTAAAGAAGTATTTAAACGAGAATCTGTCAAAGAGATTCATCACTTCTAGTCAGACTCTCTATTTCTCTTCTGTTCTATTCGCTCTTAAAGCAAATGAAGATCTTTGATTTGCATGAACTATCGAAAGCTAAATATTATCTTCAAAAGAAATAGATATTCTCTATCGCTGATAGACGAGATCATTGATAAAATAGTGAGTTGCAAGCATCTGACTAGATTGAACATCATATCAGCGTTCAACAAACTGCGAATGCATCTCGATAACGAGAATTACATCACTTTTATCACTGCTTTAGAAGCATATAAATACAAGATGTTATCATTCAAACTGACTAATGAATCGATCTTCTTTCAGCAATATATGAATGACATTTTATGAGACTTTCTGAACGACTTTTGTCAAGTCTATCTAGATGACATTCTCATCTATAGCAAAATGAGAAAGAAACATAAAGATCACGTCAGACTAGTGCTGAGATGACTACGCGAAGCTGAACTACAGATAGATATTTGAAAGTGCAAATTCGATGTAGAGAAGACAGTTTTTCTAGAAGTCATTGTATCAGAACAAGATCTTCGCATGAATTCAAGTAAGATGATCATCATAGTTAACTGAACTACTTCGATTAATTTGAAAGAAATTCAGAGCTTCGTAAGATTTGTGAACTTCTATCGTTGTTTCATTAGAAACTTCTTCAAACTAGTCAAATCATTCACTCAATTGAGTAGAAAAGATACATCTTTTGTCTGAAACGAAGTTTGCATTCAAGCTTTCAGAAATCTGAAGAAACAGATCAGTTTCGCTTCAGTTCTTCGTTTTTTCAATCTCAAACATCAGACTATTTTGAAAATTAATGCATCAAACTATGTAAAAGATGAGATACTGTCTCAGTATGATGATGAAAATGTACTTCACTCGATGATCTTCTACAGCAAAAGCATGATTCTCGCTGAAATCAACTATCATATCTATGACAAGAAATTGCTGATCATTATTCGCTGTTTCAAACATTAACAACTTGAGCTGAAATGTACTGAATTACTCATTCAGATATTTATCGATCATCAAGCTCTGAAGATCTTCATGAAAAACAAACAGCTGAGTCGACGTCAAGTCAACTATCTGAACATTCTATCGAAGTTCAATTTTCAGATCATCTTTAGATCAGACAAAATGAACACTAAAGTCGATGCGCTAACTCGAATGTCTCTAGCGAACGTCTCTGAATCAGCTAAATGATTTGAAGATCACTTTCAAACTATTCTTACTTCTGATAGAGTTGATATTCTATCTATTGACTCGAAATCGAACGCAAATTCGAAATCAGAAGTCAATCTCTATCAGAAAGTACAATTAGTCAATCAAATGAATGAGTTCTGCAGCAAATATAGATAAGCTAAAAACGACAACAAGCTCAAGCTTCATAGCATTAAGATGAAGAACTGCGAAATCATTGACGACGTTCTATTTAGAAAAGATCTACTGTGAGTCTCTGAGAACATGCATACGAAATTACTACAAGAAGTGCATGATCAATCTTTAATCTCTCATCTCGACAATAAACGAATCATCAATCTAGTTCAGCGTTTCTACTATTGATCAGATCATCGAGCTACTATCAGACAGTACATTTGAAACTGTTATATCTGTCAACGAAGCAAAGCTTCTAGAAATGCAATCAATGAACTTCATTAATCTTTATCTATCTCACTAGAATGATGAAAAGATATAGCTATGAACTTCATCATTGAACTACTTTTGTCAGAAGACTATAACGTCATTTGCACAATCATATGTCATTTCATCAAAGAACGTCACTATGTTTTCTGTCATTGAAAAAACGATGACATCTCAGTCGAAGAAATGATTTGAATCATGCTATGAAACGTCTATCGACTGCATGATCTACTCAGTTCTATTGTTTCGAACAGAGACTTTCAATTCATATTGACTATGTGAAAAAGTCTTTGCAAGCGACTGAGAATCATAGCTAGTCTATTCACAGTCTATCATTCTGAGATCGATGATCAATCGAAACGAGTCAATCAAAACGTTGAACGCGAACTTAGAATCTACTGCAATTACATGCAGAACGACTGAGTCAAATGAATATCTATGATGAAATTTAACGACAATTTCAATATCTTCTTGATCACTTCAATAATCTTCTTCTACTTCAATAAAGAATTTCACTCTCGAATGAGTTTCGATTCAGATACGACTGACTACGAAACAACTCGTGAACGACTTGAAGCTAGAAAAGCAGATAATATTGTCATTTGAATGAAAGAGCTACTGAGCTTCAATTGTCAACAATTGAAAAAGACGAAGCTGATCATCAAAGTTCAGATCAATAAACATAATCGAGACGTCACATATGAAGTAGATAACTGAGTTTGACTATCTTTCAGAAACGTCAAGACAACGAGACTCTGCAAAGATTTGAAAGATAAACAGCTAGATCTCTATCAAATCACTGCTAAAATAGATATCTTCTATCATCTTCATCTATCAGTCAGCATGAAGCATCTGCATTCGATATTCAGCTCGAAGCTACTACGATCGTATTCAGAAGATTTTCTATCAGAACAACATTCAGAATCATTCAGATCAATCACTATCAAAGATAATGAACACTGAGAGATAGATGATATATTGAACTTCAGACGCTATCGAGGTCAAATACAGTACAAAGTCAAATGAAAAGATCTAAATAGAGACGACGAATGATACTATGTCGATAAAGAAAAATTCAATGACTCAGAGAAAGTTTTGAACGAATTTCATAAGCTATATTCAAGCAAATCGCGCTAAATATCGGAATAACTATCAACAAAAGTGAGCAAAGAAACTACATTCATGCAAACATGAATTTTCAAAGAGAGAGATAATGTTACAAGCATATCAAGATTGATTAGAACTAGTCAATGATCTAGTCGAGATCTGATTTAGATCTGACTCAGATTTGACTCAGATATGACTCAACACTCTTTTTCTTTCTCAACATTCTTTTCTTTCATCAACATCTTGTTCATCTACATCATTTTCTTTTCATGTTATAAACACATTTCTTTCAAGTCTAGCACAGTCTTTGAACATTACATAAATAGAAGCTTTTGTATCAATCTTCTTCTGTGTTCTTAATATTCAGTTATAGCTATTTCTAAAGATCAAGCACTATCAATTCTGATCTTCATTGATTGTATCATCTAGACACGATTCTGACAGTGATTCATGACTGAATTGAGATGTAACGAAAGTGAAAAATCTCTTCAATATATGAGTAAAAGTTAAGCTCTTTCGTTTCGTGATTGAATTATTGCTTGTGAGTAGAACAATTGATTTTGAATTGAGAGTGAAATTCAAAAATCGAAGAAAATTGATTTGCATATCAATTACTAGATTGATTTTGTTCATTCATGTTTTTTCAAGAATCATTTGATGTTGATTTAATTGAGTGATCAACATGAAAGCAGTGTCAATCATTTAATCTTGAACAGTCAGATTTGAATAAATGACATGAGTAATGAGTTTCTTAACATAATGATCATCAAATTCTTGAATTGACTTTGCTTTGATCAAAGTCAAAGACTTGATTTGCAACTGATCACAAACAATCTGCGCGATCACTTCATCAATGAACGAATAGTTAGCAGCTTTGATGTCAATCAATAACTTCAATGAGTAACTAATTTCATTGCTAGAAAGTATACATTCAATAGTCAAAGATTCAGAAGCAAAAGAATCATTTAACATGCTCATCATTGAAGAAATTAACACATCTTTCATCACATCTTTGATGAAAGTCTTTAGTTTTTTGTCTTGCTATTCTTGAAAGACATTTTCTCATTCTCTTTATTCTTTAAAATGATGATTTCATGTAGATGAGAAATGAATGCACAAGATGTCAAAATATCAATCTTGTTCTGAAAACAGTTCTTGAATAAGTAATTTGAGATCTTGCAAATATAGCAGATGATAGATGATCTGACTGATTTAAAGATAGAAAAGATAGTTGACTTGATATATTCAATTATCAAAGTCATCACTGCTGATAATGAAGTAGCAATGCATTTATCAGATACAACAATGACTTTGACAATGACAGTGCAAAGCTGACTGTGTAGCTGATAGTTGACTCACTGTTTATTATTCATACTCTGAAGAAAGATTTTTAAGCAAGTGAGTGAAGTAAAGTTCTCTGAACAGATTGATAAAGTGTTTTGCAATCGATTATTGATTTTATTTCGAAAATCATTCATCAGAATGCAATCATCGTATTCAAGATAGTTGAATAGCTTCATAAAGTTGAAGTAGAAGACATTAAAAGACTTGTCTGCTTGTCTCAAAGCGTTGTACTCATGACGACACTTTCGATTTTTATTCTGATCATTGTATATTTCTTTCAGATGCTTAAATAGCTTGTAGATCAAGATGTAAGAGTGCAAAGCATCATGACAACGTCAAGTGAAGATATGCTCAGCAGCATCATCTTCTAGTCTAGATATCACATAGATGATACAGATATTCTCATTATCAAAGTAATTAACATTTGTCTGAAGCTTGTTGTTTATCTTGATTCTTCAGCTGTTTCATGTCAATTCATCTTCATCAATGAATATAAATGAATTCAAAAACTTAAAGAACTTGTGATGATCATTATTGAATAAAATAGATGACTCTCGTCAAGTATAATCTTTCGTAGAAACTCGAGATTCAGTAGACTGACAAGATCATGACTGATTCGTTGAATGCAATACTTCTTTGAATTTATTCTTGAGATTCAACATCTTCTTTCAATAGTGTTTATTTATCTCTTCTAAAGTGTCTATGATCATCTGTTTAATCTTTAGTTGATTTAATCTCTTGTCATGTTTGACTTGAACAACAATTCACTGCTCATTCAGTTTCAAAGTCATGTATCATTGATTTCTTAGCTCAATCAACATCTTGATAATTTTGTTCAACTGATCATGAACTCATTGATGAAGTTGTTGACTCATGTTGATGTTTCATGAGATAGTGACATTCTGAGATTCAGCTGAAACATTGAAAGAAATAATGAAAATGTGTTTGCTAGCAATGCTTCTAAGCAGATGAGCTGTTCATAACTCAACTGATTCAAAGTTGCGTATCATTGTGAGAAAGATAGATAAATAGATTTGATTAAGTGATTGATTTGATAAATTTGAGTAAATTTGCAAATGTATTTTGATGAAAGTAATTCAAAGAATTTCTTGCAAATTTTCTGAATAAACGAAGTAGATTATTTTGTATTATCTACACGTTGATAGCAGAGTAGTTGATTAGCATTTATCTACTGTTAAAGATTGATTTAAAGCGAGTCATAAAAATGTCATTTAACTAATAAATAAATGCTAAGAAAGAAAAGTATCTACAGAAAGAAACTCAATTCTTATATGTGTATTTCTCAGTTCTGTGCTAGACTCAATTGAGTTGATGTTTTACACATATGATGCAGAGTTTCAATGACATCATCTTTAAATCAGATTTTTGCTAAACTCAATTAGAATGAAATCAGACGAAGATTAGATGAAGAATAGATAAAGATTAAAATCGTAACAGATTAATTCAAAAAACATCACATGATATTTGTAAAAATTAAAAAAGATGATAAAGATAGTCAAATCTTCGCTGCTTGAATGCATATGCAGTTTGTTGAAAATAACAATGATGTTCAATCGAGTCAGATATCTGCTATCTTGAATACAATCAAAAGTTTCGTTTATTAACAATAAAAGATAATGATTTCATTTGATTAAAGCATTGAGCTTTCTGTAGTTTATACAGAAACGCAAGCTATCATCTTTCTTTTCGATGAATAGTATGAATGAAGCATATGAAGCTGAGCTAGAAGATATAAAGTCTTTATTCAAATGCTCAATCAGATAATTCTTCATCTTTTGAAGCTTGTAATCAAACATATGATAAAGATGATTTCAAGAAGATGTTTTCTCGTCGATTAACTCAATTTTATGATCATAAAGATGATGAAAGAGTAGTTGATCAGTCATTGCTTGATCAAACATGTTTAAATAGTCATGATATTTCAAAGAAAGCTTAGCTTTGACTTCTTTCAAGATTTCTTCATATGAAAGCTCTTGTAAATTTACATCTTCAAGTTTATTTCTAGCTGTTTTTAGAAGTTGATTGATTTTCGTGATGATGATCGCGAAAGTAGTCACATTCAATCATTTGACTAGTGATTTATATGCTGCAATCTTTATCATTGCTATATTTATTGAATTGAAAGATGAAGTGAAGTTGATTGAATTATATGATTTCATGATTTTACTGAATGAAGATGACTTCTCGCTGAGTTGAATGATGACAGAAGAAATAAATCTTTTTAGTATTTGAATAAAGATTGAACTCTTCTGTTTTATTGCAATTTTTTTGTTTAAAAGAACAGTTGAATGAGCTTTAATAGAAGCTTTAATATAAGTCTTGAAACTAGAAAGTTGAAGACAATCATCTTTCATATCAATAGTCACTTTGATCTTGTTCATTCATGTTTTTCTAAGAATCATCTGATATTGATCTAATTGAATGATCAGCATAAAGACGAAATGCTTCATATGATCTTAAACAGTTAGATTTGAATAAATTGCATGAGTAATGAGCTTTTTTGCATAATGATCATTGAATTCTCTTATTAATTTGAGCTTGATTAAAGATAAAAATTCAATTTGCAAATGATCACAAACATTCTGCGCGATTAATTCATTAATGAATGAATAGTCAGCTGCTTCAATGTCAATCAATGACTTTAATGAGTAATTAATTTCATTGCTAAATAATACACATTCAGTAGTCAAAGATTTTGAAGCAAAAAGATTATTTGAGCTGCTTGTTGTTGAAGAAATTAACACATTTTTCATCACATCTTTGATGAAAGTCACTAGTTTTTTATCTCATTCTTCAATTTTTCTGTAAATAATTTCTTCTCTTCTTTTAATATGATGATCTCATTGAGATGAGAAGTAAATGCATGAAATGTTGAAGTACTAGTTTTCAGCTGAGAACAATTCTTTGAAAGATGACTTGATACTTTGCAGTTGAAGCAGATGATTGACATTTTTGATCATTCAGATTCAAGAATGAAAAAAGTAATGAGTTAAACATAACTAGTAATTGAGACTGAAGCTGATGTTAATGAAGAAACAAAATGTTTTTTCAAAGCTGCTATCAATTTGACTGTTCATTACTCATCATGTAGCTGATAATTAACTTATTGTTTGTTATTTACATTTTGAAGAAAGATCTTGAGCTTATTAAGTGAGTTAAACTTTATGAAATAAACTGATAACACATTCTGAAAATGATTGTTGATTTTATTCTGAATGTCATTCATCAGAGTGATATCATTGTAGTTCAAAAAGCTGAATATTTTAGTAAATTCTGAATAGAAAGAGCTTAAGAGCTTGTTAAGCTGCTTCAGAATAACGTATTTGCAACGACACTTTTGAATCAAATTTTGATCTTCGTAAATTTCTTTCAGATGTTTCAATTTTCTCTGATAGTGATTGATAAAGTGAGAAAGCATCAACATGATGCTTTGCATAAATTTGCTGATCAGCATCATCTTCTAGTCTGAAAATCACATAAACAATACAAATCTTTTCAGTAGAATAATAATTTACATTGACATTGAGCTTGTCAGCTATTTTAATGTTTCATGTCTTTCAGATAGAATCATTTGTTTCAATGAAGATGAGTGAATTCAAAAGCTTGATGAACTTGTGATGATCATTTTTGTTTTTATTATCAGATAAAGTAGAAGATTTTCATTGAAAGTGAGCTTCTTTCTGATTAACTCATTGCTCAGCTGACTGAGTATCTTAACAAGACATAAATTGATCAGCTTGATGTTGTTTCACTCTGAAGTTCAATCACTCATCTTGTAACTGATTGATCTTTTTCTCTAGCTCATCATTTTTATCAAAAGTGACTTTTAGTTATTTCGCTCTCTTTTTGTAATCATCTTGTACAAGAAATCAATGTTCATTGAGTTGTAAAGTCAAGTTTCACTGACTTTAAAGCTTGTTCAACATATTAATGACTTCATTGAATTGATTGCTAACTCAATGAAACAGTTGTTCTTCAATGTTTATGTTTTATGAGATGACAGCTTTCTCAGCTTCAACTGAAGCATTAATAAGTAGAAGTGAAACTCTTTTATTGATAATGTTTCTAAGCAGATGAGTTGTTCAAGACTCAACTAACTTGACGTTGCATGTCATGATAAAAGAAGATAAAAGTTGTTGAGATAAAAGTAAATGAAAGATTAATATTTTGAATTGATGTTTTTTGATGAGTGAAAATTCAAAGAATTTCTTGTAAATTTCAAATAATAATTAAGTGCTTTATTCAAAGAATTTCTTGCAAATAGAATGATGAAAATGAGTGTAGAATCGAAAAATTTCTTGCAATCTAAAATGATGATGCAAATTTGAAGAATTTCTTACAAATTTTTCTTACTGAATAGATTGTTTTGTATCATTTATTCATTGATAGCAAAGTAGTTGATGAGCATTTATCTAATGTTAGAGATTTGTCTAGAGTGAGTCAGATAGAGATGTCATTTAACTAGAAGATAAATGCTAAGAAAGAAAGATAGTTACAGAAAAGAAGCTGATTACATATATGTATTTCTCAGTCAACGTTAGACTCAATAAAGACTAGTCAAGATGATGAAGTGAAAATAAATTTGACAAGATTAGAAGACTGAGTCTGACAAAACTAAAATCATGATACTATTCATATTTGAAACATTTTTAAAGTGCAGATAAGCATTCAAATCTATGCATTTAATTTTGATATACATTGCAAAAATGCTTTCTACTTTCTGAAAATCATTACACATCTTTATCATTTTATTGCTCAGATGCAATTTTTGTGCTGAAATTGCTTTGATGTTTGCAATGTGTTCTTTGTACTTTTCTCATCATTGATTTCATTAATCTTTGTGATACTGCATTATTGCAATGCTATCACTTGTTAAAATTATTATGAAGAAAAGAATGTATCATTTGCATCTTAACTGTATCTTCACATCTTCTTGAATGAAAACATTCAGAAATACTATTTTCTTAATGATGAGTAAGCAAGAAATGACACGCTTAACTTTCATCAAATGAGCATGTATTAATTTGCATATTTATTTAATCTTCTGTGTTTAATTGTTGACTTAACTGCGTAGCATAATCTTGTCTTGTAGCATGTTCAAATGAACATGTAGCAAGCTTGTATACATTTCTGTTTTCAGAGTTTCAATGCTTACTTTTTTGAATGCTTCTGCTATGTAATGCAGAGTCTGATTTTAAAGTGTTTCTAGTTTGCATTCTTTGTTCAACAATTCTTCTTCTTTGTTACGCTGATGTTAAACTGATGCTTTGAATGTTATTTCTGATTTCATTACTGTTGAGTATACTTGTTTCGTCTTTGTGAAGATTGCTCTTCATATGAAGACTTTAAAATAACTAAGTATTAGCATTTTTATGACGTGACTCACTTTTATTTGTCAAAGATGTGCATCTCATCATAGTTTCATGTTCAGTTAAATCTTTAAAACTTGCATGTTTGATTTCAACTTAATGACTGAGCTTTTTATCTGTATATTAATCATCATGTTGAATCTTTTCAATTTTCTAGTGAAATGCATAAACTTATACTTTTCTGATGCAAACATTGCATCATGAGTGCAAGCTCATTTCGCGCATGCATCATATGCTTTACTCAGCATTCTGCAGATTTTTTCAATGAATCTGTCATAAATTAGAATGTTAATGTTATTTACAAAGTTAAGTACTTTAACTTTGATTCTCAATGCTTTGCATTTTTCAATTAGATTTACGTTGAAAAATAGAAAGAAAATAAATGAAATGAAAGATTTCTGAAATATGTTTGCATTTATTTTGCTCATAATGCTCATTTATTCATTGAATATTAACGAAGTCTATCAATCTTTTAGAAAGCTGTGTGTTCATTTAATTATGTAGCTTAACATTCTTTTCATTTTCAACATATGCAGAAGTCTGATGTGTAAGACTTGATTAAATGCTTTAATGATATTTAAACTTAACATGAATGCTACGTATTTGATTTTGCAATCTCATACTGTGTGAACTTAATCTATCAGTAAATTTAATGTTAAAATCATGAATTATTTACATCTTACTTTCATTTGAGCATTAAATAGCATGCAATAAGTCTTAATTATATCACTCAATCTTTTGATCATGATTGACTTCAGAACTTTGCTCATGATATCAAGTAAAGCAATAAGTCAATACATTTTTAAATCAATATAATTACTTTTCTTTAATTTACATAGTACTATTGTTTAAGTCTTTTTGAACTGCTTCAAATGATACTTATATATTATGCATGCATTGAATAAACTCATCAATACTGAAATCAATTCTGCAAGACTCACTTGAAGCATTTTGTTTAAAATATCTGAAGTATTTGATGCTTTGTCTGCTTTTACTCATTTCATTATTTACTTCACTTCATCTTCTGTAATGCATGAATTGAATGAGACTGTCAGAAATATGAATGACTTTGTAATGTTATTAACATTTGCTTGAGAAAATGAGAAAAAGAACTTTTCTTACAGTATCTTGATTTTTTTCTTGAACATCATTGTCATATGATCAATGTCATTTCACTTTAATGATGAAAACTGAGAAAGCTTTTTAAATAATTGACTTTCGATTTTAGTTCATTTTGCAAAGCATCATATTGATTTGAGTGCTTTGCTCAACTCATGCATTTGTGATCTGAAGTGTGCACATTTCATTTGTTAAATGATCTTGTTTTTATGATCATTGTGCTTCAAATATTCATTTCACACTTCTAATGTATCTTGCATTTTTCATATGATTTACAATCATCTTGATTTCATTATTACTTTGAAACAGCTTTGATTTCAAAAGTTTCTTACTTAATTTGATGATTTTGTCAAGAAAATAAATTTCTCAATAATCTTTTGTAGCACTCTGATAATTTTACACACTTTGTCATTCATCATAGTTTTGTTATCTAGAAAGTGATTCAAAGATAAATGTATTCACAAATAAGCACTTAATGTTTCTGTATTTATTTTCTTTCAAAGTCATTAAATTAAGAGTTGCACTAAGATTGTTTATAAACATAACTTTGTAATGATTGAAAAATGATTTAATCTTTGATGTAGATTGATTTATATCTTGCACTTGCATGTCATGAACTGTATTTTCTCGCTGTTAAAAACTAAATTAATCATCATAAATTGATTGTGAACTTTATGAGTAATAATGTCTGATTTCAGCAATAATTTCAGTCTTGCATTTGTAATAATGTTTAGTAAAGTATCAGTCATCATATGATGAGTGAAGCATCTTCACTCTTCTTAATGAAAATGATGTAGATTGAAATTTTTTACAATCAATTATTTGCAATCATTCTTGAGTAGTTCATTTAAATGAGAAATAATTAAAAGTTTCTTTGTGAATGTAGTAAATAATGAGCATGAATTGTAAATGTTTAAAAGTTTTAACGTCTGCGTTTCATCATCTACGTTGCAAGTTAATATTCTGATTAAGCAAATGTTTAACTTAACTGTTTTTACTATTCATTGATTGAGTCTTAAATATTTGTTAATGTATATGCATGTTCTTGATTAAGATGATGAGTTTTTCACTAAATGAAAGAAGTTGTGTGCTGAGCTAAATGATTGCAAGTTGTTATTATTACAATCTTACTTCTGTATAATTACTATGTCAAATTCGCGAACTTTTTTATTAATTAAAAATGATTCTTGAATTTTTAATAACTTTCTGATGAGCTGACAATGAGATTTATTTATACATGATGTCAATTATGAATTTTTTGATTCTATTTTGTTTTGAATAGAAGTCAGAAAAGTCAAGAGATTTCAATTCAACGCAGTTTGAATGATGTTAAAATGTTGCATGATCAGAAAAGTTGTTATGCAAAGTTTTCACTTATACAACAACACTTCTCTTTAACAATCACAATTGATCTATGAAGAGAATTAATGACATGTCAATGTTAGTAAGAAATGAGAAGATATTACTAGTAAAATAGTTGACTCAGATGAAGAGTTTAAAAGTTGTGATTACAAGTGATTGAAGAATTTGCAACTTGTTGACTGTGTTGATATTAAAACATCTTCATCACATTGACAATGCTGTCAAGTAATTAATGAAAAAATATCAGATAGAATAAATGAATTAAATGATGAGTCTTGAGTTTGTAACTACATGTGCTTGAACAAGTAGTGACTCGTTGATCACGCTGATATATTGAGAAAGCTTGAACTCATCTTCTTTACTTGATGTCAAGTCATACATCTATCTACGTGAAAAATTGAAAGTGCATAAGAATGATCAGAACACATCTTTACTATTAATTAACTAAGCATTAAATGATTGCAATTGCACATTTATACTAACAATTTATTCAATATTTACATGACATAAGTTAAATCAAGAGAAGAAAAGAGTTATTCAATACAATCACACTTTATCTCTTCATTATGCATGTTTCTCTTTCATCAAACATTTCTCTGCTCAATGAATAACAATCATTGAGCAAGAGAACGTAATTTCTGCGTTATAATCACAAGCATCATGAGTGCAAAGAAACGTCTTTCATCTTTGAATCAAAAATCAAATCAAAACATTATTATGTAAAATATCATTAATGAAGAGCAAAGCAAAAACAATATGTTACAATAAATAATATAAACATTCATAAAAGTTTACTTGAGCATCATACGCTGAATAGAAGCTATAAATTCATTATTGATAACACAATGTCAGTTTTATTGTTTCAATGATGTGAAGTCATTGTATAGTTGATGAGTGATTTTCTTCTTCAGAGAGTTTTGTTCATTCAATATACATAGCATAGTTTTTCTCATGAGTTGAATTTAAATTAATGTCATAAGAATGTATGAATTCAAATTAAATTAAATCAAATAACTTTCTGATGTTGTATTGTAAAATTTGTAAAAAGATTGTTTTATCATAAAGTTATTTGTAACTGTTGTTGACTTTGCAATGAGAAGACTCTTTGTATGCTTTCAATCATTGAAAGTCTTTCTTACTTTCTGATTAAACATTTTTGAATCTGCTCAAATGTCATCTCATCTGAGTTACTACTTACACAAAAGAAAAAATCAATTCATCTCTTCTTGATTTTTACTATCTGTTAAGTCAATTCATCAGCAACTTAACTGCATGTTTTCAACATGATGTTGCTGAGCTTAAAAGATTCATTGAATTTGAAGAGTTCATTGAATTTGAAGAGTTCATTGAATTTGAAGAGTTCATTGAATCTAAAGAGTTCAGAAACAGCAAGAAGAATGCATGATTATATTTAAACATTTCAAAGTATTTGAATGATTTGTTTCTATAAATTTCAAACGTTTGTTTCATCTGCTGTTATCACTTGAGACAGATGCATCTTCAAAGTTCATGATTTTCATTGCAATTGATGCAACATCTTTTATTCAAAGACATCATGCACTTCTTGATATGATGCTTGTCTGCACACTTTTTGCAATGTTGATTCTTTCTGCAAAACTTAGTCATATAATCAAATTCATGACATTTGAAGCACTATGTAATGCAACAGTTTTTTTCAAATAGCTTGCATGCACATTCTTGATATAAGTTCAGCATGCTTACATTCATTAATTAATTTATCATCGCTTCAATTGCAATTTATATGATGAGCAATAAATGAGTTTTCTTGCTCTTTGCTATTTTCTTAAGTCAGACTATTTTTAAAACTTTCAGATTTTCATGAAGTCTTGCATTATCTTTTATCAATCTTTTAATAATTTTTTTCTGATTATTCATGTTTATTGTAGTGTGTACTTCATGTTTCAATACTGCGAAGATTCAATGTATTACATGTGTCAAGCTTGTGATTTCTTTTGCTCATGTTTAAGTCTTTTTCAGATTTGCTTAAGCATCTGAACTAACTGTGTGAAGAAAGATGTCATCACTATTCAGTTTGTGAAGTAACATGATTAGATTTTTTTGATTTCTCAACATGCTTGCAATTCTTTATAAAATCTGCTCAGTTGACTTCTTCTATATCTTTTTTATTTCTCTTCTGTTCATTATTTTAATCATGACTTTTCATTTCTTGTGAAGCAATGACAGATCATCTTTGAGATGTTGCTTTTTTATCACTGTTTCTTCTTTTGTCACATTTATTCATGATGTGATTTTCATTGAAAGATGTGTGCTTTTCTATGTTTGCAACTGCTTGTTAAGCAGTTAAACTGATGTCTTCAATTTCTGTACATTCTTTGCGATGAATGTATTCTGATTTGCATGATGTTTTTCTTTTAAATTAAGTTGAAAATGTTAAATTAACTTCAATGCTATCTCTTTTCATGAATGATCTTTGCTCTTCTCTTTCTTTAACATTGATATCTTTATTAGTAAATCAATAATATTAGCAACATTCTCTTCATTATTGTGTAAACATTTCAATCTTGCATTTCTGATTTCTTGCAATGAATCAATGTTGCTTGTAATCATTTTTGAATCAACATTGCTGCAATTCATGCAATTCATCATCATTTAATCATTTTTTAGATTTACTCTATCTTGTTTATAGTGCTCTTTTTCAAAATTTGTGATGCGTGCGTTGTAATTATTTAACTCAAAATATATATAATTAAAGCAGAAAACATCATAATAATAATAATAATAATAATAAATTTATACACTTTGATGACATTGATTAAATTGATTCATGAGAAACTTTATGCTATTTGTATCAAGTGAATAAAACTCTCTGAGATAAAAAATCACTTGCAGTTTATATGATTGTTTCATGCAGTTGAAACAGCAAGTTTTGAAACTATGTATTAAATTTGTTCATGTTGATTGCATGTTAAAGAATGAGTGTTTTAGTCACTTTAAATTGCTTCAAGAGCTTTGTTTTCATCATCATCTTCACTATTGCTTTGAAATTCTTCATGATGATGATGATTATTTAATAGTTCAAAAAGTCAGCATCTTATAACATTTTTAATGATAGATGCAATCAGTTCAAGTAATGCATGAATACATGCTTCGTCATTTGTATCACGATTCTAGTCTTCGTCTATTCTTCAACTAGTCTTCGTCTGATTTTATTCTAATTGAATCTAGCGAAAATCTGATTTAGAAATGATGTCATTGAGTCTCTGCATCATATGTGTAAGACATCAACTCAATTGAGTTTAGCACAGAGCTGAGAAATACACATATAAGAACTCAATTCTTTTCTGTAGATACTTTTCTTTCTTAGCATTTATTTATTAGTTAAATGACACTTCTATAACTCACTCTAAATCGATTTCTAACAATTTGATAACTTCATTCATAATCATATTGCAAGCTATTCATGTCTGAAATGTTTTTATCACAATTCTAATCTTATCAGACTCAATCTTTTAATCTCGTCAAATCTATTCTTGCTTCGTCATCTTGACTAGTCTTTATTGAGTCTAGCGTTGACTGAGAAATACACATATGTAGTCAGCTTCTTTTCTATAGCTATCTTTCTTTCTTAGCATTTATCTTCTAGTTAAATGACACTTCTATCTGACTCGTTCTAGACAGATCTTTAACATTAGATAAATGCTTATCATTTACTCTGCTATTGATGAATAAATGATATGAAACAATCTATTCAGTAAGAAAAATTTGCAAGAGATTCTTCAAATTTGCATCATCATTTTAGATTGCAAGAGATTCTTCGATTCTACACTCATTTTCATCATTCTATTTGCAAGAAATTCTTTGAATAAAGCACTTAATTATTATCTGAAATTCACAAGAGATTTTTTGAATTTTCACTCATCAAAAAACATCAATTCATCATTTACTTTTATCTTAATAACTTTTATCTTCTTTCATCATGACATGTAATGTTAAGTCAGTTAAGTCTTGAACAACTCATCTGCTTAAAAGCACTGTCAATAGAAGAGTTTCACTTTTACTCATCAATGCTTCAGTTGAAGTTGAGAAAGCTGTCATCACATAAAACATAAACATCGAAGAACAACTGTTTCATTGAGTCAATAATCAACTCAGCGAAGTCATCAATATGCTGAACGAGCTTCAAAGTCAGTGAGACTTGACTTTACAACTCAATGAACATTGACTTCTTGTACAAGATGATCACAAAAAGAAAGCAAAACAATTAAAAGTCACTTTTGATAAGAACAATGAGTTAGAGAAAAAGATCAATCAATTACAAGATGAGTGATTGAACTTCAGAGCAAAACAACATCAAGCTGATCAATCTATGTCTCATCAAGATACTCAGTCAGCTGAGCAACAAGTTAATCAGAAAGAAGCTTGTTCTCAATGAGAATCTTTTACTCTATCTGATAATGAAAATGAGAATAATTATCACAAGTTCGTTAAGCTTTTGAATTCACTTATTTTCATTGAAACAGAAGATTCTATCTGAAAAACATGAAACATCAAGATAGCTGACAAGCTTGATGTTAATGCAAATCATTATTCTATTGAAAAGATTCATATTGTCTATGTGATTTTCAGACTAGAAGATGATGCTGATCAGCAAATCTATGCAAAGCATCATGTTGATGCTTTCTCACTTTATCAATCATTATCAGAATTACTGAAACATCTGAAAGAAATTTACGAAGATCAGAATTTGATTCAAAAATGTTGTTGCAAATATGTTACTTTAAAGCAGTTCAACAAGCTCTTCAGTTCTTTCTATTCAGAATTTACTAAAATATTCAGCTTTCTGAACTACGATGATATCACTCTGATGAATGACATTCAGAATAAAATCAACAATCATCTTCAGAACGCGTTATCAATTTATCTCATAAAGTTTAACTCACTTAATAAGCTCAAGATCTTTCTTCAAGATGTAAATAACAAACAATGAGTTAAGTATCAGCTACATGATGAGCAAAAAACAGTCAAATCAATAGCAGCTTTGAAAAAACGTTTTGTTTCTTCATTGATATCAGCTTTAGTCTTGACTACTAGCTATGTTCAAATCACTACTTTTTTCATTCTTGAATCTGAATGATCAAGAATGTCAATCATCTGCTTCAACTACAAAGTATCGAGTTATCTTTCAAAGAACTGCTTTCAGCTGAAGATTAATACTTTGACATCTTGTGCATTCACTTCTTGTCTCAATGAGATCATCATGTCAAAAGAAGAGAAGAAATTATTTACAAAGAAATTGAAGAATGAGACAAAAAACTAGTGACTTTCATCAAAGACGTGATGAAAGATGTGTTAATTTCTTCAACAATGAGCAGCTTAAATGATCTTTTTGCTTTGAAATTTTTGACTACTGAATGTGTACTATCTAGCAATGAAATTAGTTACTCATTAAAGTCATTGATTGACATTGAAGCAGCTGACTATTCATTCATTAATGAATTAACTGCGCAGAATGTTTATGATCATTTGCAAATTAAATCATTATCTTTAATCAAGCTCAAGTCAATAAGAGAATTCGATGATCATTATGCAAAAAAGCTCATTACTCATGCAATTTATTTGAATCTGACTGTTCAAGATCATATGAAACATTTCGTTTCTATGCTGATTACTTGATTAAGTCAGCATCAGATGATTCTTGAAAAAACATGAATGAATAAGATCAAAATGACTATTGATATAAGAGATGATCATCTTCAATTTTCTAGTTTCAAAGCTCATATCAAAGCTTTTATCAAAGCTCATTCAACTGTTCTTTCGAGCAAGAAAATCGTGATAGAACAGAAGAGTTTAATCTTTATTCAAATACTAAAGAGATTTATTTCTTCTGTTGTCATTCAACTCAGCAAGAAGTCATCTTCATTCAATAAAATCATGAAATCATTTAATTCAATCAACTTCGCTTCGTCTTTCAATTCAATGAACATAGCAATGATAAAGACTGCAGCATATAAGTTACTAGTCAAATGATTGAATATAACTACTTTTATGATCATCATCATGAAAATCGATCGACTTCTAAAAACAGCTAGAAATAAACTTGAAGATGTAAATCTATAAGAGCTTTCATATGAAGAGACTTTGAAAGAAGTCAAAGCTAAGCTTTCTTCGAAATATCATGACTATCTAGACATGTTTGATCGAGCGATGATTGATCAACTATCTTCTCATTGCTTCTATGATCACAAAATTGAGTTAATCGATGAGAGAACATCTTCTTGAAGTCGTCTTTATCATATGTCTGATTACAAGCTTCAAAAGATGAAGAATTACCTGATTGAACATTTGAATAAGAGCTTTATATCTTTTAGCTCGATCTCATATGCTTCGCTCATACTATTCATCGAAAAGAAAGATGATAGCTTGCGTTTCTGTATAAACTACAGAAAGCTCAATGCTTTGATCAAACGAAATCGTTATTTCTTATCGCTAATAGACGAAACTCTTGCTTGTATTTAAGATAGCAAGTATCTAACTCAATTGAACATCATTGTTGTCTTCAACAAACTACGTATGCATTTAAGCAGCGAAGATTTGACTATCTTTATCATCTCTTTTGATTTTTACAAATATCACATGATGTTTTTCAAATTAATCAACGATTCAACTTTCTATTAATACTATATGAACAACATGCTGTTTGATTATTTACATCAGTTTTGTCAGATTTATCTAAATGACATTATCATTTACAGCAAAACATTGAAGAAACATAAGAAATGTTGAGATCATGTCTAAAAACTAATCAGAGTGTGTACGTGACTAGAATGTTTAATCTATAAAGATAGTTATAACTAAGACTTTAAGAATACAGAAGAAAGAAAATACAAAAGACAAGAAGAACACGCTCTATATAATAGTTACTCAGATCAACGTTAGTCTCAAAGAAGACGTCTTGAAACACAAGAAAGATGTTGATCTGAAAGATGTTTGTGACACAAAGAAATGTGTTTGTCATAGAAACTTGTTGATCACTCGTAACATAAAGAAGTGTGTTTGTCTAGAAGACAATAGAAGCTGATTAAAAGATGCTAGAAAAGAAAAAAGATGTTGAGTCATATCTGAGTCAAGTCTGAGTCAGATCTAAATCAGATCTTGACTAGATTGTTGACTAGCTTTAATCAATTCTGACACATTCATAACATTATTTCTTTCTTCGAAAATTCATGTTTGCATGAATAGAACAAATGAAACGCAAAATTTTTTCACTGTTTTTCAATTTAGTGTGACTTGTCTAAATAAAGCTTATGAAATTCAACTAAAACTTCTTTCGAGCTCTTGAATTCTTCTTTGTCAACATAGTATCATTCATTGTCTCGATCTAGTTTCGTTCATTTGACTTTGTATTGTATTCAATCTCGATAGCATCTAGAGTTCAAAATGTCATTTATCTTTCAGTGCTCATTGACTTCAATAGTGAGAAATCAAGATGATTTTGAATGCTGTTCTGATAAGAAGTCATTAAGATAAAAACGTAATAGCTTTGAACTGAACATTGAATGCAGCTGCTTCATGCTTATCAATAAACGAAGATGATAGAAGATTTCAACTTTGACAGAGATTTGATAAAATTCTAGCTGTTTATCTTTCAAATTCTTACATGATCTAGTTGTCTTTATGTTTCTAGAGAATAATCAAACTCAGTCATTTACTTCATAGATGACATTTTGTCTATGTTTATTGATTTGATCTTAGATGATCTGCTTCATCTTTTTCAATTGCTGATGATTGAAGATAAGAAGCTCTTTCATTCAAATGACAATATCATCAACTTTTCTAGCTTCAAGACGTTTATAAGTTGTCTTGTAGTCAGTTGTATCTGAATCAAAACTCATTCGAGAATGAAACTCTTTATTAAAGTAGAATGAGATCATTGAGATGATTGAGAAGATATTAAAATTTTCGCTGAATTTCATCATTGAAAGTCATTTTGCTCAGTCATTCTGCATGTAGTTACAGTAGATTCTTAATTTGCATTCAACATCTTGATTAACTTGTTTTGATTATTCATTGATTTCAGAATGATAAACTGTTGATAAACTAGTCGTGATTCTTAATCACTTGCAAAGACTTTGTCATATGATTAATATGAATTGAGAGTTTCTGTTCAAAACAATAGAACTAGATAGATCATGAAGTCAATAGACGTTTCATAGCATGATTTAAATCATTTCTTCAACTGAGATGTCATTGTCTTCTCAATGACAGAAGACATAGTGACGTTTCTTGATGAAACAACATATGATTATGCAAATGATGTTATAATCTTTTGATAGAAGTAGCTCAGTGATGAAGTTCATAACTATATCTTTTCAGCGTTTCTGTAAAATTGAGAGAGAATGAAGAAGTTCATTAATGCTATTTCTAGATGTCTTGCTTCATTAATAAACATGACAGTTTTGAATGTAACGTTTAATCATTGCTTGATGATTTGATCAATAGTAGAAACGTTAAACTAAATTGATAGTTCTTTGATTGTCAGAATGAGAGATGAAAGACTGATCATGAATTTTCTTTAGCAATTTCGTATGCATTTTCTCAGAAACTCACAGTAGATCTTTTCTGAACAGAACGTCGTCAACGATCTTGCAATGCTTTAATTCAGTGCTATGTAGCTTGAGCTTGTTTTCTCTTATAGCTTGTTTATACTCATTGCAAAGCTCATTCATCTTGTTGACATCTTTTACTCATTAATAGAAATCAACTTCAGATTCAATAGTTAAAATATTTTTTCTATCAAGTGTTAGAATGATCTGATAGTGATCTTCAGTACGCTGAGTTGATTCAGAGACGTCAATCAGAGACATTCTGATTAAAGCATCAACTTTAGTGTTTATTTTGTCTGATTAAAATATAATCTGAAAGTTGAACTTGAATAGAATGTTTAGATAATTGACTTAACATCAAGTCAACTGTTTATTTTTCATGAAGATCTTCAGAGTCTGATGATTGATGAATATCTGAATGAGTAGTTCAATGCATTCAAGCTCAAGTCTTCAATGTTTGAAACATCAAATAATGACTAGCAATTTCTTGTCATAGATATGATAAGTGCATTCAGCGAGAATCATGCTCTTACTGTAGAAAGTTACTGAGTGAAGAACTTTCTCATCATTGTACTGTGATAGAATTTCATCTTTGACGTAGTCAGATGCATTGATTTCTAGAATAACTTGTCATTTGAAATTGAAATGTCGTAGTACTGAGATCAAGCTGACTTGTTTCTTTAGATCATCAAAAGCTTGAACACAGACTTCGTTTCATACAAAAGACGTGTTTTTTCTAGTTAACTGAGTGAATGATTTGACTAGCTTCAAGAAGTCTTTAATGAAACAATGATAGAAGTTAATGAATCTTACGAAGCTTTGAACTTCTTTTAGATTAATTGACGTAGCTCAGTTGACTATGACTTTCACTTTGATAGAGTTCATGCAAAGACTCTGTTCTGAAACTATGATTTTTAAGAAGACAGTTTCTTCTACGTTGAATTTGCACTTTTGAATATCTACTTATAAATCAGCTTCTTGTAAATGATTTAATATCATTTTGACATATTGTTGATGTTCTCATTGAGTTTTGCTGTAGATCAGAATGTCGTTCAGATAGACTTGATAAAAGTCATTTAGAAAGTTTCAAAGAATGTCATTCATATACTGCTGAAACAAGACAGAATCATTGATAAGTTCAAAAGATAACATCTTTGATTTATATGCTTTTAACGCGATAATAAAGATAGTGTAGTTCTCACTATCAGAATGCATTCATAGTTTGTTGAACATTGAAATGATATTCAATTGAGTCAGATGTTTGCAATCAACTATTTTGTTAATTACTTCATTTATGAGCGATAGAGAATAGCGATTTCTTTTGATAATAGCATTGAGTTTTCAATAGTTAACGCAGAATCATAGATCTTCATTTGCTTTCAAGATGAACAGAACGAGTGAGAAATACGAAGCTTTGCTAGAAATTATAAATTCTTTGAAAAGATTCTCATTCAGATATTTCTTTACTTTCTGAAGCTTGTAAAAAAACATTTAATATGCTTGACAGCAAGATGATGTTGCATCACTAGTAAGCTTTATCTTATGATCATATGAATGATGAGACGATAGCTTGTCTGCTTAAGCTCGATCAAAGACGTCTAGAAAATTCTGATATTTTGATGAAAGCTTGACTTTAATATCTTCTAGATTCTGAGTCATTTCATTGACTGAAAAGACATTTATGACATCTAGTTTGCATTGAGTATTGTAGACGATTTTTCTATCGATGTCTTCAATGAACATAGCAAAAATCTTTGTCTGATTCTTCTTTTTTTGTTTTACTAGTGCTTGAAAAGAAGTGATGTCTATGTTTTGAATCAAGAATGACTTTTTCTGAAAGAATGAAACTGAGTGCTTGAACATTTTAAAGATCTTGCTGTGAGCTGCTGAAAAGATCAAAGTTGATCGCGATCAACTTAAGTGCTTTATATTTGACGAGATCAAAAAAATTGAAATAGAAGTATTTAATTGATCAGAAAATATGATAGTATTATGTTTTATGTTCAATAATATTTCATTTTTGTTCATTCAGAATTTGCTCAATATAGCTTCATGATACTTGATATCAGCTATCAGCATTAACATAGTTAATTTCTTATGACTTTCAATCGTGAGATTAAGTAAAATCTTATGAGTAATAGTCTTTCTAACTAACTTTTCATCATAGTCTCGTATTAACTTCTTTTTTGCTAGTGATATTGATTGTATTTCAAGTTTCTGACATATTTTATCGACTAGCTTGTCATGTATCAGCATGTAGACGATGAAATCACTATTTATCAAAGAGCGAAGATTGAAAGAATTGCTCTGAAAGATAAAAGAAGCATTGATCAGAAATGACTTTTCAAAATAGTTTTCTTTCAATAGAACTTCAATTTGACTGCATAAAAATATAATTTCTACTTCTTCAATGATTCTAAAAGAAATAGCTAGTTTTTTGAATTAGAATTGAACTCAGAGTTCAATGTAAATTGATCAAACTCATCATCTTTTAATGCATTAATTCTTGATTGATCAAAGCACTCTTTAGAAGTATGATCTGATTTGTGACAGATGAAACAAATTTCAGCTTGTAAATCAATGTCTTTGACGCTAGTTAAATCACGTCATGCAGCTTTGAATGATCAACGAATGTAGTGACTTTGATCTTTCTATAGAGATTCAATGAATCTCATTTCTCAGCAAAGATGACTTGCTTTCTGATTTTGATCAAGAATTTCTTTTCTTTGATGTTATTCATGACTTGATGCTCATTGTTCAAATGAATCAGATAACTATGAATTTCATTGAAAGATTCTGACTGAATCAGCTGACTACTTCAAGCTGCATGAAGATGATAAACTATCTTGTCTCATAAATAAATGATCAATTGCTTTTCATGATACTTTAGATAAAAGAACAAACATTGAAATATTGAATAAAAGTCATTGAATTTGCTCTTTTCTTGAATGAGATTAGCATATTTTCTTTGAAAGTTTGTCTCTTTGTCAAAATCATCATAAAGTTGAGCAAGTTCATCTAGTAGATCATCAATCATTGAATAAAAGTTCAATGAATCTCAATGATGTTTAACTAGAATGACTTTGACTGCGTCTTCGCTGATTCAAGAATAAATGTAGATTAGTATAGCTTTGTCATTGTTGAAATGATCAACGTTGATTTCTAGCTTGTCGTGAATCTTTTCTTGTCAATCATTTCAAATAAATTCTTTTTCATCAGTAAACAGAGATGAATTTGAAAGCTTTTGAGATCACTTGAATGAATTGAACATGATGAAAGAAGTAGAAGTATCTTCTTTAGTCAATTGCAGTTGATGTTGTAGTTTCATCAGCTGATCTTGAAGCTTTTTAAGATTTAGATTCAATCATTCTTTTGCTCAATCAATTTTCTCAAAATGAGTCTTTCATATTTGTTCGCTGAGTATTTTATCAAATAGCTCACAAACTTCTACATTTAAATCTCATTGAGTTCGAAGATTGTTTAAATCTTCTAGAAAAACTTCTGAGTCTTGTTTGACTCAATGTTGTAGCTGCTTTACATTTTTGATATTTCAAAAGATAGAGACTTTCAAAGATTTATCAAGTGTCTGAGAATGAAACATGAATTGATGATGTTTTCATACGAAGTCAGTATCAAGAAATTTCAATAGATGAGAAGATAACTTAAAGTAAATGATTGAATTAAGACTTTGATTATTCTTGAAGAAATTGAGTTGAGTATTCACAAATGATTGAATCATGATGAAGATTTTAATGATCAAGCGAATGATGATGTTCAACAGTAGATAATGAGATTGTTTGTTAAAGTGTTTAGTCTTCAAAGAAGAATGTTGCTGATTTGAAAGAGTTTTTTGTGATTCTTAAGCAATCAATGAAGATTTTTTATCATTGATTCTATTAATTGATTTAAACTGATGCTACTGACTGAGCGATAAATTCTCTAGCAATCACATGATTATATATTTTCATTGATTCTATTGATTTCTTGATATTATTCTGTCTTTCAATGTCGTTGATCATCAGATACACAAATTTCTTTATACTCATTTCGTTGTCAGTTGAGTGAATTTGAATGAATATAAAGATCAATATCATGTGATTAATGAATTCTTAAAGTAATGTTGAAATCGTGTCTAAAAACTAATCAGAGTGCATGCGTGACTAGAATGTTTAATCTATAAAGATAGTTATAACTAAAACTTTAAGAATACAAAAGAAAGAAGATATAAAAGGCAAGAAGAACACACTTTATATAGTAGTTACTCAGATCAACGTTAGTCTTAAAGAAGACGTGTTGAAATACAAGAAAAATGTTGATTTAAAAGATGTTTATGACACAAAGAAATGTGTTTGTCATAGAAACTTGTTGATCATTCATAACACAAAGAAGTGTGTTTATCTAGAAGACAATAGAAGCTGATTAAAAGATGTTAGAAAAGAAAAAAAATGCTGAGTTATATCTGAATCAAGTCTGAGTCAGATCTAGATCAGATCTCGACTAAATCATTGATTAGTTCTAATCAACTCTGACACATTCATAACAAGAAACATGTATGACTAGTTTTACATAAACTACGAAAGATCAATCTACAGATGAATATAAATAAATGCAAGTTTCACATTCAAGAGATCAGCTTTTTAAAACTATTACTATTCATTGAAAGATTGAAGATGAACTCTTGAAAGATATAAACAGTTATCAAATGATTTACTTCTACAAATCTCATTCAGATGCAGTTCTTTATCAACTTTTGCAATTTCTATCGTCGCTTTATAAAGAACTTCTCGAAGATTGTTCAATCAATAATTCAACTCACTCAAAAAGAGATGATATTTGAATGAAATCATGCTTGTCAAACAATCTTTGATCATATGAAGAAATGAATGACTGAAGCATTTATTCTTCATTATTTTGATCAAAATAAAAAGACTATTCTTGAAACAAACTCATTCAACTACGTTAATAATGACATACTTTCTCAATATGATGATGAAGAAACATTGCATTCAATGATTTACTACAGCAAGAATCTGAGTCTCGTTGAGTGCAATTATGAGATTTATGACAAGAAGTTACTAGCAATCATTCAAGCATTCAAGCATTGATGATCTGAGCTGAAATTGATCAAGCTATCAATCAAGATGTTCATTGATCATTAAGTTCTGACATCATTAATGAAGAATAAAAAGCTGAGTAAACATCAGATGCATTGAGTTCAAAAGCTTGTTGACTTCAACTTTAAAATCATGTATTGCTCAGACAAACAAAACATCAAAGTCAATGCATTGACTCATTGAGTCAATTCAGTTTCTAGAAGTTTCAAGAATGAATGATGTTGCTATCAGTGAACTACGATTTTGACGTTGAATCGAATGAAAATCGCTGATTTAAAGAAGAAAGAGAATGATGAATCAATTTATCAATTGATTCTAGAAGTTAATAAAATCAATGAGAATTATGTTCTACTTTGTGAAGTTGTATTAAAAGATGAAGCTTAATACAAAGATATTAAATTAAGAAATTGTCGAGTTCAGAATGAAATACTATATTGAAGTGATCTTTTATAAGTTTTCTTTGATGAGCATCTTCAAATGAAGTTAATTCAAAAAGTTCATGATCAATCTTTTATTAATTATTTCAAAATTCTTAGAATGATAAAAGCAATACATTCACAGTTTGAAAAGTGAACTGAATTATTGAGTTTAGCTAAAGAAACATTTGTCGCTTAAAGCGAAATAAAGTCAAGATTTTAGCTGAGCTTATCTGAATATAATCAGATTTTATGAATAAAATCTGTGATCATTTCATATGTCGTTGAACTGAATCTGCGTTTATTCATATATCATTGAACTGAATTGCGCTTTCATTGCTTTCATCGCTTTCATTACTTTCGTCGCTTTCATTACTTTCATCACTTTTGTTTCTTTTGTCACATTCAGTCTATTACTTGTCTATCTACTCGCTCATTTACTCATCATTCTACTCGCTCATCTACTCTTCATTCTACTCGTTCATCTACTCATCACTTTACTCGCTCATTTACTCTTCACTTTACTTGCTCATTTACTCTTCATTCTACTCGCTCATTTACTCATCACTTTACTCACTCATTTACTTTTCATTTTACTCATTTATTTACTCACTCATTTACTAATCACTTTACTTTCTATCAAACTTTCTATCAAATGCTCTATTAAACGCTCTATCAAATGTGTTGATCAAGTGCACAAAATACGTTAAACAATGCTTCAAACAATGCTTTCTACTGAGCTTTTCATTGATCTTTCTACTGATCTTTCAATCAATCTTTCTATTGATTTTTCTACTAGTGAGCTTTTTACTGATCTTTTGATTGAGTCATTTAATGAGCTTTCTACTGATCTTTTAATTAATCTTTCTATCAATCTTTCTATCAATCTTTCTATCAATCTTTTTATCAATCTTTCTATTGATTTTTCTATCAATCTTTCTACTGAGCTATTTATTGAGTTATCGACTGAGCTTTTTATCAAACACTTTATTAAACATTCTACATGCTTCAAAATATGCATTAATTGAACGCATAACACGAATTAAACAATGCTTTTTACATGACTTTCTACATGACTTTCTATCAAGCATTCTTCATGTTTTTTTATCAAGCATCTTCGCTGATCTTTCTACTGATCTTTCAATCAAGTCATCTAATGAGCTTTCTACTGATCTTTCAATCAATCTTTCTATTGATCTTTTTACTAGTAAGCTTTCTACTGATCTTTCAATTAAGTCATCTACTGATCTTTTTACTACATGACTTTCTACATAACTTTCTACATAACTTTCTACATGACTTTTCATCAAGCTTTAAATTGCTTTGCAATCAAGAATCAAATTTGTTCTCTATTAAGCTTCAAACATGATTCTATTAATCATTCTACATGACTCTCTATCTTTTTAATTTATTCATTAACTTTCTCATTAACTTTCTTATTGACTTTCTCATTGACTTTTTCATTGACTTTCTTGATGCATATATTAAATAGCTATTATTTAGATAGTCAAATTAATCATTAATTATTCAACGTTGCAACTACATATCAATGCTACAAATGTTAAAATAATCATGTTTATTGAATTAAATGATAAAGATGCATACTGCGCTCATGAAGATGCTAAAAATGCTAAAAATGTTGAGAATATTAATACTTTTATGAATATGTCTCAGCTAAAAATGACGCAAATGTGAAACATGAGATTAAATGAATATTTAAAATATTGATTGTTAAAAGCATTAAAATCTGTCACTATCACTCTTTACAAATTACGAATGTAAGAAGATACTACTATTGATTCTCAATGCAAAAGACAATAAATAAATATATTCAAAACTGTTACATTTATCAGTAATCAAAAGCTTTTTAAAATAAATTCAATGAATTACTACATTCTTTACTCATACTTGAACAGCAATGAAAAAACATAGTTATGAATTTCATCATCAATCTATCTTCTTCTGAAGACAAAAACATCATACTAACAGTGATATGTAAACTGTCAAAGAAATGACATTATATTTCTTGTTTTATTGATGATGAAGAAATCACAGCAGAAAAAACAGCTGAGCTAATGCTTCAATGAATATATTGAATACATGATTTACTTGATTTCATTGTTTTGAATCGAGACTCTCAATTTATCTTCATTCTATGAAAGTTTCTTTGTAAAAGACTGAGCATTAGTCTTCAACTATTCACTGTCTATCATTTTCAAATCGATGATCAAAGTGAACAAGTCAATCAGAACATTGAAAGATATTTTCAATTCTTCTGTTCATACATGCAGAATGACTGAGCTAAGCTATTACTCATGATCAAGTTTGTTAACAATAATGCTTTATTCTCAATCATCTTCTTGATCTTTTTCTTTTTAAACAAAGACTTTCATTCTTATATGAGCTTTGAATTCAATACAATTAAATATGAAAGCTTTCGTGAATGCTTGCAAGCGATTAAAGTCGAGAATATATCTGAACATATGAACAAAATCTTGATGTTTGCTTGCAAATCTCTAGTCAAAACAAGAAAACAAATGATTCAATAAGCTAATAAGCATAGAAAAGAAGTTAATTATGAAATTGAATCAAAGATGTTTCTGAACGAATGAAATATCATTACAGCGAAATCTTTCAAGAAGTTAGATGATAAAATGCTCGATCTCTTCATCAATCTAGATCTCATCAACTCGTCATATAAGCTAAAATTATCAGAGACTATGCATGTTCATGATGTATTTCACTCTGATTTGCTTTGCTTCATTGTCAACAATCTTTTACCTGATCAAAAGAATGAACTCTTTGAATCAATAGTGATAAATGATGAAGACAAATGAGAAATTAATGATATATTGAATTTTCGTTGATATTGAAAATGACTTCAGTATAAAGTTAAATGAAATGACTATGATAATGATCTCAATTGATACAACGCTGATGATAACAAATTTATGAATGCTCAGAAAATAGTTGATGATTTTCATATTTGATATTTAAACAAATCACGCTAGAAGTGCTTTTGACTATTCAGTTAATCAGAATTTAATGAGTCTGAGTCTGTAAAATCATGATTGAGCAATCAATTAAATCAAGCAGAAAATACATTCATGCAAACATAAATCATCAAAGAAAGAAAGTAATATCATGATTCTAGTCTTGTCAGACTCAATCTTTTAATCTTGTCAGATTTATTCTCGCTTTGTCATCTTGACTAGTTTTTATTGAGTTTAGCATCAACTGAGAAATACACATATGTAATCAGCTTCTTTTCTGTAATTATCTTTCTTTCTTAGCATTTATCTTTTAGTTAAATGACACTTTTATCTGACTTGCTTTAAACAGATTTCTAACAGTTTTGAAAATGCAAATAAATATTCAAATTTATGCATTCAGTTTTGATGTAAATTGCAAGAATACTTTCTGCTTTCTGAAAATCATTATGCATTTTCATCATTTTGTTGAATAAATGCAATCTTTATGCTGAAATGATATTAATATTTATGATGCATTTTTTGTAGTTTTCTCATCTTTGATTTCATTAATTCTTATTAAACTGATCATTGAATTGAGTTTTCATATTTACATTTCAACTTGACTTAAGTACTCAGATCAAACATTTTGACTCAGCTTGAATACTTAGATTGAACATCTCAAGTTGAGTTAGAACTCATTGACTCAACTTGACTCATTAAGCAATTAAATATGACATCAAGAAAGTTAAATATAGAAATTTTTTGAATTTTTCATCTTTGCATTATCTTTTTGCATTATCTTTTTGATAGAAAGTCATAAAGAAAAACATGAAGAAAAACATGAAGATCATTTAATAGAGAGCTTTGATAAAAGACTATGATAGAAAGCTATGATAGAAAGTCATGAAGAAAACTATGAAGACTGTTTAATAAAGAGTTATGAAGAAAAGTCATGAATGTTAAAGATCAGCATAGAGCGAGTCATATGAGTGTAATGTAACAAGTATATAAATGCTAAGAAAGAAAAGTATCTAGAAGAGAAGAATCGACTATTTATATGATTCAGAAAAACATAAGCTAACTTTGAATAAATTTGACTTTGAAACAATTCAATAGTCTAATGACGAGCGATTAATGATAGTCATGAACATAATCATTGACATAGTCATCAACATAGCTATCAACATAGATGCATAGCTAGAATCGTAACAGTACTTCTTTTCTTCAATGATTCATGTTCATATAAATGTATTTTCTTAGTCTTGTATAAAATCAAAATGTTTATTGTAGCAGACTCACTATGCAAGATAAAATGATGTCATTGTAGCAGACTCACTAGTTGCACATGAATATATAATCAGATTCACTGATGAATAGAATGATGAAAGTGAGTAAATCATTGCATTGATCATGTCATTGAAGTAGACTCACTGATCAACTTGCTCATCAAAAAGATCAACTCTGAGCTCGTCATTGAGACAGACTCACTAGTTGCATGTAAACATTTAATCAGATTTATTGATAGATAGAGTGATGAGAGTGAGTAGATCATTGCATTGAGAGTATCATTGAAGCAAACTTATTGAAGTTTCAATATAAAAACAAGCTCAAAGATTTGCTTTTTGTTGAAGACATTATCATGTCATTGTAGCAGACTCACTAGTTGCACATGAATGAGTAAATGAATTGATTCACTGATGAGTAAAATGATGAGAGTAAATGAGTCATTGCATTGATGATAAATGTCATTGAAGCAGACTCACTGTTGAGATTTGCTCATTGAAATAGAGACTTCGCGCAGTTTTAGACTGATCTCTTTGATTGCTTTTTGAGATAAAGACTTCATGCAGTCATAAACTGATCTTGTTTGATTATTCAACAAATTTGAAGAATCTCTTGCAAATCTGAATGAATGATTAATTCACTAATCTTTGATCTAGTTGAATGATTTCAATCATTTGTTTATACTCGTTGATCAGCATACAAGTGAAGAAAGATGAGTGCTGCTGCATGAACATAAGTCATTAAATCAAAGTCAATAGAGAGTTGAAGAACTACTAGCAAAAGCACTTAAAGAAATCAATGCAGATTATTTCACTTCGTCTGTAATGAAGAAGCATTTATATAATGTTAAAAATTAGTATAGAATGAGTCATATAAGTATAATGTAATGAGTATATAAATGCTAAGAAAGAAAAGTATCTAGAAAAGAAGAGTCAACTATCTATATGACTCAGAAAAACATAAGCTAATTTTGAATAAAGTTGACTTCGAAACAATTTGATAGTCTAGTGATGAGCAATCAATGATAGTCATGAACATAGTCATCAACATAATCATCAACATAGCTATCAACATAGATGCGTAGCTAAAATCGTAACAATGAAGAAGAATCATGAAGAGAAGTTATGATAGAAAAACATGATAGAAAGTTATGAAGAAGAACTATGATAGAAAAACATGATAAAAAGCTATGAAGAAAAGTCATGAAGAGAAGCTATGATAGAAAAACATGAAGACTATTTGATAGAAATTCATGATAGAAAGTCATAATAGAGAATCATAATAAAATATTTATCTATTTATCTTCATGTCTTAATGAGTTGAGTTGAGAATTTTGAATCAATACTTGATTTCAACTTTTTAACTTGACTTAAATACTTAAGTTGAATATCTCAACTTGACTTGAATCAAGTTTTAATGAGTCAAGAACTTGACTCAATCTCAATGATTCAACTTGATGCAATCAGTTTAATTCTTATGATACTGCATTATTATGATGTTATCACTTATTAAAACTGTTACAGAGAGAAATAATCATTTGCATCTTATTTATATTTTTGTGTTTTCTTAAATTGAAATGTTTAGAAGCATTATTTTCTTAATGATGAATAAGCAAGAAATGATGTAATTAACTTTCATCAAATGAACATGTATTAGTTTGCATACTTATTTAATCTCTTGTGTTCAATTATTGACTTAACTGTGTAGCATGATTTTGTTCTGTAACATGTTCAAATAAACATGTAATAAGCTTGTGTATGTTTCTATCTTTAAAGTTTCAATGCTTACTTTTTTGAATGTTTTTGCTACGTTGTCGTGAGACTGTTTGCATCATTCTCACAAGATAGTTAGTAAGAGAAAAAAGATTGAAATCTGAGTTAATGATAAAAGAGTTGAAGAGTGTTTCTTGAATGTACATATAGATGTCATGATGACTTGTAAATAAAGACAGAAACATACACGTTTTACAGTATCTTTCTGCTAGCATGATCATTGCACATGTTCATTGTTTGCTTTTTCTGTTGCTCAAATACAACTTTTTATATTGCATCTGTATTCTATTTCTTAACATTGAAGCTTAATGCAAAAATATTATTTTTATGATATCTTGAGTAAAATAGTTGACTGAACAGCAAAGAGTGACACGACATCTTTACAGTGATCAGAGAGTTTATGAAAAGTTTGAAGTGAAAATCAATTTGACTCTGAAATACGAAAAATTGATATAGCGACTTCATTTCGCTTAAAGATATTGACAAAAGCTATTCAAGTCACAAAGTTTTCACAGTTGAAACTAAAAGAAATGTGTATCTTCAGCTGATGAAAACTGTCTCTCTTTGAGCGAAGATGCAACAGTGAAGAAGAAAGAAACTGATTTTCGCGAATGATTGACATTCAGAAGAGACACTTTGATCAGAAGAAAAATTCATCTGATCTCAAGACTTGCAAGAAACAGACAGTGAAAGCAAGAATCAAAGAATGAATTTGAAGCAATGTAAACAGAAGTACAAGAAATGATATCAGTTTCAGCAAAAGCATAAAATTGAGTGTTGTTCATCAAATAAAAGAAGAAAAAAGAAAAGCATCTTGATCAATTGTAACAACTGCAAAAGAAAGAAAAAAGAACTTCAATGAATTGAGAAGCAAAAACAAAATAATGAGATTTTTTAACTGCTTTATTATTTTTGCTATTCTGTATTTCATTCTCACAGTTCTCAATATCAATTTACAGCAACAAAATGACAAGCTCATTAAAAACATCTGTTGTAAACACAAATGCTACGCTCATCAGCTCTCGAGTCAGCTCAGAAATAGATATGATCACAATGTTGTTTTTGAAATATTTAACATTCATGTCATTGCTTGAAACTTTGAGAGTCTCATATTTTGAAGAAAAGAACATGACTGATTTTCTAGAAAGATATGAAGACTTCTGTGATGATTATAAGCTGAATCAGATCGATTGATTTTGCAAGCTGTCAAGATACTGCAACAAGATCATTGATGATAACATCAAGACTATGATTGAATATATTGACTTCAACTGACAAGAACTGAAGAAGATGATAAAGAAGAAGTACAAGAAAGATGATATTGATCAACAGTTGAATTCTTGAATTTTTCTGAAAATCTTCAAGAATAAATCTCATATCATGAAGAATGATTTGAAGTTGTACAGTCAACAATACAAAAGCATATTGCATTTGTTGATAAAATGCAAGCAGATGAATGAGTATATCATATGTTGTTGATTTATCAAGAATCTTTCATTTATATTAAGTGAAAAGATCATACAAAAGTGTGCACTTGATTCTGAAGATTTCAGTTTCATGAACTTCAAGAAAGTTAATGATGTAATAGTGATTTACTGCAACTTTGTCAAAGCACTGTTGAAATTCTTGATCATGATCAAGAATTTTGATGATCTCAGCAAGCTCATGAATGAATATCAGATCAAATGATTAACAATGTCAGATAAGTTCTTCGATTCTTTAATAATAGCACAGCTTAACAATATAATAATGAATGAAATGATAAATAAGTTTGAAATGATGATGCTTTCTTTGCAGACAGCAATAAAAAAGATTAAATTTTTCATGCAAAACATGACAGCATCTGTCTTGATGCTTAACGTTTATATCTCATGTGAACTTGTCATGTCTGCTCATTTAACAATGTTAATGTTATCATCATTTTTACTTTTGAGAAGTGAATGAATGTTTTCAATGTCTAGAATGAAAGAATGCTTCTTCTATGAAGAAATAAAATGTTAAAAGATCAGATGTTGTCAACTGAATATTTATAAGACAGAAGAAAAAATATACATGAATGAAATAAACAGACTTTGAATGAGACTCATTGAAAAAGATGACAGATTGACATCTTTCACATTGAATCATTCTCAGAAAAAGCTGATTAACAATGCTTTGAAGAAACAGAATCAGCAAATGAAAATAAAACATGTTGATGTTATCAAATTGACAAGTGTAAAAGCAATGATCATGAAGAAAGCAGAAAACACAGATGAGAAACAGAAATGAAACGAAGAAGTAATGATTATCACTGTTAGAGATTGATCTAGAGTGAGTCATAGAGATGTCATTTAACTAATAAATAAATGCTAAGAAAGAAAAGTATCTACAGAAAAGAACTCAATTCTTATATGGGTTAGGGTTAGGGTTAGGGTTAGGGTTAGGGTTAGGGTTAGGGTTAGGGTTAGGGTTAGGGTTAGGGTTAGGGTTAGGGTTAGGGTTA
>JAABUS010002250.1_pt1 | contig 37244 bp, 30 predicted proteins | sample 5560161 | NCBI WGS metagenome assembly JAABUS01 (sample SAMN10711885, study PRJNA513376) | rock metagenome | isolation source: Antarctica rocks | place: Antarctica: Victoria Land, Trio Nunatak nord | collected 2016-01-04
ATCTCCTCTGCCCCTCTCCACCACTCCTTCAACGACAATGTCTCTACCACCCCCAAAAACGGCTCTACAGCACCTCCCCCTCCTCCTCCGATCCAAGACCCTACACATACGAAGAAATCGCCGCTCTCTCCTCCAAACCAAATCCCAGGCGCATCATCATCGACGTCCGCGAACCATCTGAACTGCAGCAGAGCGGCCGCGTACCGGGGGCCTATAGCATGCCAATCACAAGTAACCCGGATGCGTTCTATCTAGGCGAGGAGGAATTTTTTGAGAGGTTTGGATTTGAGAAACCACGCGCTTCGACTATCTCTGCGCCATCTACGGCAGCAACATCGCAGTCGCCGTATAGTAATAAGATGAAGCAAACGGAGGCGAATAGCGGACTCAATTTCGATTCTGACGGCAATGTCGATTCTGAAGTTATTGATCGAGAAGTTGGGGGGTCTCGAGAGGGGGAGGGCGTAGAGGAAGTGGTCTTCTACTGCAAAGCGGGCGTGAGATCGAGAGCTGCGGCTAGGATGGCTAGGGAGTGGCAGGGGGTTAGGGTGGGGGATATGAAGGGGGGGTGGATGGAGTGGGAGGGGAGGGGTGGAAGGGTGGAGAGATGATGCTTGAGAGGAATGTATTTGGTAAAAGAGGAAGGACAACCACTTGGAGGAAGGCTCAATCGTAATGGGATTTTGGCGCGGAAGGTCGTTTGAGATACTCGACGGCTATACAGAATTGGGATATTCTCCTTGCATGATGTCTAATGATATTAAAATGCTATGGGCTCGCTCCGAAAGAAAGAACGCCAGCCAAGGTGACATGACCTTTCGAGGCATGATAGATGACAACAAGAGGTTAATTACAGGGTTCGGAGAGAAGAGCTTGGACTAAAAGATGGTTTGGGCGGATGACATCTATGGTCTCTCCGTGAACACGAGCGGGCAATGATCCTATGAAGACATGAGCATCCAAAGACCACCTCAAACCAAGCTTGACAAAGCGACTTACCTGCGGAAAAATCGTAGCAAAAACCTCAATATCCTCACTCAGCATCGTAGCCCTGTGCACCCAATCCATACTCATACTCGCCTTCCCAATCATGCCAATTAAATTCATCTGCGCATATGTCTGCCCCAAACAATAATGCGGGCCCGTTCCAAAAACCAGCCAGTTCTTACTCTTGCTCTCCGCATCCCCCGTCACCCACCTCTCCGGATCAAAGCTATCCGGGTTGGGGTAAGCCTCAGGGTCGTGCAGCGCGGGCCAGCAAGAGGGTATTATCATGGAGCCTTTGGGACATGTGTAGGAGTCTGTGACTGGGAAGGCCGTTTTTACGACATAAGGCACAAGGAGGACTGGGGATCGGTAACGTAAGGTTTCCTTTACGACGGCGCGCGTGTAGGGAAGTTTTTCGAGGAGATCCATGCTAAAGCGGACGTTCTTGTCGCCGTCACGGGCAGCGAGATTTTCGGCGCGCACCCTGTCAAGGATTTCGGGGCGGTCGGCCATAAGCTGGAAGAGCCAGGTGCAGGCGCTGCTGGTGGCGTCTTGGGAGGCGAAGAGGAATGTGAACATCGTTTGGGAGATTTCGAAGTCCGAGAAATTGCGGATGGTTGTCGTGGGTTTTTCGGAAGGATCGACGGGGAGGCCTTTGGCGATTTTGGCATTGTAGGCGGCGCTGTCGAGCATGGACTTGACCCAGGCGTCCATTATGCAGGTTATGTCACCGCCAACGGCCATACGGGCTTTGCTCTTTGCGGCGCATTTGGCGAATTCGGCGAGGACCATGTCTGCGGCTCCTTTGCCGTACCAGGTCTTTGTGTAGGGTAGGATGATGGGAAAGTTGACGAGTTCAAGAGCCGCTGTTATCATCCAGTAGTCGTCTGCGATTTTCTTGACTGCGGCATCCGACAAGTAGTGGCCTACGAAAGTCCGGCAGGATACAGCGCACATGAGCTCTCGGAAGACGGCCATGAAAGGTGTGCCTTTCTGGGGGTCGGCTTGCTTTGATATTTCGAGGAATCTGGCAAAGTATTTGTCGTAGCACTCCTCTTGACCTGGTAGATAGATATCCAGAGCCTGGCGAGTGAACAAGCCATTCAATCCTTTGCGGTAGTCGACATGAGCCTTGCCGTCCAGAAAAACCCAATTGGTTGGGCGAAGCAGCTTGTATGCAACATCCACCACGCATGGTTTGACGTACATAGGCGAATTGAAGACTTTGCGAGCCATGTCGCGCGACGAGGCAATGACCACGAACCTGCCCACCAAATCAGCCTATAGACCAATTGAGTTCCCCGTTCTTCATATATGCACTTGTGGAACACCGAGACGCAGCTCAAATCCCCACTAGCCCACTTCGCCTTGTATTCATCCATCTTCGGGTTCACGCTCTGCAGAAACGGTCCAATAAAGGGCATCTTCCATGCTGGTCCAACAATCGATCCCTTGTTCCGAATATATTTGACTGTGTCCACCATCAGCAACGGGTTCTTTCACGGAAGCATTGAGGATAGGGAGCTCACATTGATCATACGCAACCAGCATCAAGAGAAATGTAACAAACATGCTCAAACCACTCATGCCATTGTACACGCGCGAGAGGAGCCCATCATCCGAGACCGCCGAGATATCAGCGTTCGCGAGGGGAGTAGCAAAGCTACCGTTCAGGACTGAAGCCATGATATATAGAACTCGCGCTTGAGTCGCTCTTGTTGAGAGGCAATGCAAGCAGTGCCAATGAGTAGAAGCCCTCCTGCGCAGGTTTGCGAGCCAGTAAAGACCGTAGAGATTGTCACAGCAATGCCAACACAACCTTCTCTTTCGCCACACTCCAAAAGTTCAAGTAGTCATCCACAGTTGAAGTGGGACGATTTTCTTTGAATTCCAGGGGTGCAGCGCTAGTTTCTCGGCAATCGGTAGACCCGAAGCTCATACCACGGCTTTAACCCTAAAGCCATGCTTAATGCATTCTGTATCTTTCCACGCCACGCAAGCATGGGGACGAGGGGAATGGTAGATGCAGAGTACGTAATATATAGTATCCAATTATATAGTCAACTGCTACATATGTCGTTAGGGTGTTACAAGCAAACAAGTCTAAGAAATTCCTTGTCCATAATATCTCCTTTACGACGCCACACGAGTACCAAAACACCTTCCCAATTCAAACGCTCCCTTATATCTACATTTCTTCATCCATAGCCTTATCAGCATCTCGTGGGATACCTAATGGCAATGCTTTCAATCTTCTAGCCAGTAATCCCTCACCCGCCTCAGGCGTCCGGGGCCGCCCGGACATACCGCCATAACCAGAGTCGCCTTTGCTTAGCTTGCTATAGCCATCACTGCCCTCGCTAGAATTGCTCCGGCATGAGCTCGAAAGCTGTATGCCCTTGAAGCGATTTGCCTTGTCGCTGAGCGACGATTCTATGTCAGATGCAGTTGTAGGCCTCGACACAGTATCGACACCCATGGCGTCACTGTCTCCATTCTCGTTCTCCTTGACGGGCCTTTGTCGTGACACAATGTTAAAAGGTATAGCCGGGATAGGTGGAACCACTGGTCCACTATTGAAGGGAAATGGTGATCCACCCGAAAAGTTCTGCGTGCTGCATCCATCCAGGTCATCGGTGCTGAATGTAAACCCAGAGCTGCGTCTGCGGAATGCTTTCTCTGCCCTAAGTTTCGCACCTGCACTTGAGCCTCGACCAGATAGAGGGTCTCGATTTGGCTTGTAAGCACTGAACCTTGGCTGGGGTAGTTGGATTTCGTTCCGCAATTGCTCTTTGTTGTCCGGCACGCGATTGGCGAAGACGACTCTGATTTGATGGTATAGGTAGAACCGCCCTTTTGATGTACTGCAGATGTTTAGATGGATCAGATAGCGCAGAGTCGCCTTTTTGGCTACTAAGGCTGGGTCAGATTGAGATTTTGAGGCCATAGGATCGTCGATGACAGGGTCGGCGGAGTAAGACCGTTGGCGGACGAAGGTCTTGGTACCTGGTTCCATGCCTTCCAGGTCATAAGGTACTAGGAATAGCTTCACAGCCGTCTTATTGGGGTTTTTGATGATGATCTGTAATTGGCCTTGCTGCGGTATCCGGTAGCTTCCTCCTGGTGGTAAGGATGAAGGAGAAGTCCGCCGTCTCTTTTTGGATTTTCTAGACGCAAATCTTGTGGCTGTAGGATCACCGTGGAGAGAATCTTCATTAGCTTGAGACTCAACGTTAGCCTCGATTCCCGGACCGGGCGTCTCTTCTGGCTCGATAGGTTTCAGTGAAGACTGGAGATCGATATGGCCCACGTAAGGGCTTGGATCATCGGTTGCTACACTTCTGCCGTGGCCGGTGTTGTAGCTGTAGAAGACCGCTGGAAATGGAATTGTCACATGAGCTGGACACTTTGGTTTACAATTCCCCCTGCCAAGGACCCCGATCTGAGCTGTAAAGTCCAGAGGCTTCGATGGAGCCGTCGACATCCAGCCTCGCAGAATTGATTCTTCGTAAGAGCCTACCATGTGTGCATGCTGTAGTGGGGAAGACTCAGATGAGAAAGACGTCCTGCGAGAACGTAGGTAAGCCGGTGTCTGTGGCGAAATTGAGGCTTGTAGGGACCAATTTGATGTCAAAGACCTTCTCGGGTGGTGACCATATGGGAACGTGGCTTCCCTGCGGTATGATGGAGCATGGCGGACTAGATGAGTGGAAACGCATGTGTGACTACCAGGAGAAGAATGCATGCTACGAAAGCTGTGGGGAGGAAGCGTATGGCGTCGGTTGGTCTTGTCGGGACTCAATGATCGATCTTTTGGGGAGAAGTCGAGATCCGTATTGTTTGATTGCTGGACCAAGGGAGTGGTTGGTGCTTTGAGGATATAGCTCGACGAGGAGTAGGAAGTAAGCGATGGGGCTCGACTCCTCCATGATTTTCGGTCAGATGAGTCTGGGTATCTTTCTGAAGGACCTAATTGTGATACACTACCATAACCTTGGAGGGATAAGGGCGGTGTATACCAGGGTGTAGTTGGCGATGTACCTAGAGGCCCAGCTTGAAAGGCATAAGAAGGGAATCTTGAGGGTCTCGGGGAATCCTGCAGGGCGATGTTCTCGTTTTTTATATCCTCTGTAAAGTCTCCTGCATGCAAAGCAGACTTTGGCCGTTGTATCTCCGATGGTTCCAAGAGTCTGTCCTTGGGAGGGCTGGACTTTCTTCGCATGATGCTCTTGACTTCGGCAGCAGGAAGCAGGGGAGAGGGAGCCTTGGGAAAGGTAGATTTCGGGGAAACGCCTGGAGATTGTCCATTGTTGGTCTTGAGATATTCCTGCTTGAGCTATACGGAGGTCACGTTAGCTGTTTGCTCTTGCAATGATGTGCTCGCTGGAGCCCTCTAGGCAACGCGCAGTGAGGAAGTAACGTCCTAGAACTAGATGCAATTTTCCTTGTGACCACGACGCAGAGTTATAAATTTCCGCACTAGATTTGGGCAAATTGTTCTAAAAAGGGCGTTGATGAAGTACTATCATCAACCCAGAACATTAAGGACCTTGATGCCAGCTTGAAGCCTGCTCATCTGTTTTCGAAACGAATTTGACCGATCCAAACCCCACTCACCGCTTTGTTCGGCACCCAAGTAGGACTCTCCCCTCTCTTGATCCTCTCAATAAGTTCTGCTCGATCACTGCAAAGTATTTCCCCTTCACCATTATCTTCAATGTCATTTTCAGGTTCTGCCATTGCGTCTTCGTCTTCTACCGGCATATCCGGTACCGGCCCCTCACAATCCTCAGTCCTAATACTCTCCTCCGACATCTTCCTCATAATCACCGCCTCAAACGCTGCCGGTGCTTCCTCGTTGTGGTGGTAAGCCATGAGAGGCCACTCATCACTCTCCTGGCGAATAGGCATATCGGCAAGCAAGGACAGCGGAAGAAGACATCAAGGAGGTTATAAGTCAAGTAGTCAAAGTAGTGGTGCAAGCTGGCGGTGTAGAGTAGAGCGATTTGCCCACGTTTTGTTTCCCAGTTGTGCAAGATGCGGAGTTATGCACAAGGGCTCCATAAACGTGCAGGCATGGCCGTCAATGCGGGTCTTTTCCAGACAAAGGCAGCCAACCTGGGTACTCTGCAATTTCCTGCTGGAGAGCAAATGTAAGTGAGAATGGAAACAAAGCGTTGAGGACCCTTTGTCACGGTCATGGTCACTCCACATGACCTCCATAGCTGGATGGTTGGCACTTGGCTGTGCTTTCATGACGCGGAGCTTATCGGGGCGAGCTTGGTTATGATGTGATGGCCTGCAGGTTAGAGCAGGGGTCGAATCAGGAACGAGCTGGCGAACAGCTGCCGAAAAGCGGGCGGGGGAAGATCTTGCTCTGGGCTTGGGAATGGACCGCCTACCAACGCTTGATGTGGTGTAGCCTTGGTACGTATTTTGGTTGGTAGCTTGGTTAGATTCTACAATTGACGGGCAGGTAACCGTAGAGAAATCAAGGATCAAATAATATTTCTTATACATTCTACATGGGACATCCAAACCTCCTAGTATAGAACGCAGTAATCCTACAAACTGCTGGTAGGCTAGGTTGAAAAGGCCTATCAGCTCTATAGCTTCGCTTTAGGAGCCTCTGTCGTGGGTAGCAGTAGATCCCTGATCTCGTTTGCGGCCTCGTTGAGCCAGAAGCTCATCCTCTCGCTCCCAAGCCCTTTGCTCACAATGTTGAATTGAATGCTACTGATGTCAGTAAACAATGTCCCAACAATCGAATTCATAGACTTACCTGTTTTCGTTAATCATATACGCGATACCAAATCCATCGTCCACCACCTGACTCCAACCGTAGCCGTTGAAGTATTCACTACTCAGCTGACTGGAGCTGAGATACCACGTCCCACTGTACCCGTAGGCTCGGTCTTTAAAGATCTGTGGCAACTCTTCCCCTTCTTTCAACGACTTCTTCAGCCCAAATAGATGTCTATCCACGCCTTTGCCGTTGCTCGCATCGGTAATGTACTTGACATGAGCATCAACAGCAGCCCGGAATGCCTTGACACACTCTTCTGGTGCGACCTCAGGATCCGCCATAGCAGTGCAGAAGGCGACACTCTCATCACTCACACTTCGGCAGGTCTCAGTCCGACCTTGCTGGAAGCGCCGAGTGGCGGCTGACTCGTATGTTGGCCGGCAGGTTCCGTACATCTTGTGATATGCCAGCTGAATAAGCATCTGGACGTAAGCATCGGGCGAGCACTTAAATCTCTTGATGAGACCTTTGCCGTAGCCTTGATAAGCTTGCACTTTGAGCTCGTGTTGAGCGATCAAAGCCTCGTGATCGGATTGAGCGCGATGAATTTCCTTGGTGACGGCCTCATTGGTGTGGAACTTGATAGCGACAGGTTCAGCGAGATCTGAGCGGATGTTGGAGTCCGAAAGGTCGAGCTTGTTGGTGAAAATCATCATGTTGATGTAGTCGTTCAATCGGTGTGTGGGTGTGCCGTCCATCATACTGTGTTCTCCCATGAAGCCAGAGGTGCCATTTTCGTTAACGATAAACTCCAAGGGTTTGTCGAACCACCGGTTGGCGCCATCACCATGCCAATACTGGTGAGCCCGCTCTTCCAATGTTACAGGAGACGCGTCATCCAGGCAGACAAGGAATCCCGAGGCCTGTATAATTTCGAGTGCAATAGCATTGGCTGGATGTGCTGCGAGAAGTGCTTCGCGAGCGGAATACCAGATGTCGCGATTTTGGGTGGTCATGGCCCCGACTGCCGGTACTTTTTGAGCAATCTTGTAGATTCGATTGAATTGCTTCTCCAGCTCCACAGCGTTCAGCTGTTGACCACCAACTTCGTACGCGACCTTGAAGAATTGATTTTTTCTGACCACGGTAAAGTACTTGTGGTCGTTCGGCGAGTACTTTACGGGGTGGTCGACAGATTTGCCAGGAACACGGCATGCGTTGAACATCCATTGATATGACTCCATGCTGATTGGCAGCCTCTTCATGTACTCCGGCTCTAGCGATTCGTTGTCCACCTGCTTCTTGAACTCGAGCACGGCAGTCGTCAATGCTGCAGCTCTTTTGGCAGGATTTCGCCGCCGCCTGTCATCCCGATGTGAATAAAAGTAGCTGACGTAGGGAACCACTGGATCTCTGTAGCTGAGATACGCAGCATCATTCCACCATCCGTATATCCAATTGCGGTATTTTGGATCCTCCCTCCGAGCTTGCAGCCTTCTCTGTAATTCGTGCCCAACGCTTCCCGGCTTGACAAATTCCTCGACAGCTTTCTTCGTGGTTGCAAATTCAGCTTCGTTCAACATTGGGTGCACGGATTTCAGGTATCGTTTGGATGTCTCTTCTAAAGTGGGAACGGGTAGTCGAGGTAGCGAGTCTTCGAAACGTAGCATAGCGCCCCTGGAGCTGTCTTCTCGGTATCCTGGCGGCTTGTTAGCATGGATTGGCCTGAGCTATCCGGCAGACAAGCCATGAAAACAAACGGCAATATCTGGCTTATACATGACTCGAATTATGTAGCTAGCGAGATTTCGAGCCGAACGGAGTGAATTCTTCGGAGTAAATTCTTTCGCAAGCAAATGCTACCGTTGGAGCATACAGCGAGCTGAAAATCTTGCTCTAAAGCTAGTATACTCGATACAGGTGATTCGATCCACAATGACAGTTACTCTTTCTAACAATTCCGCGTGTCGGACGAGAGGAATTTCGGTAACTCACCCTCTGGGAGAGCGGAGAAGCTCTTTCTTGCATTTGCAGGAGCCATAGCGAATAACTAGAACAATCAAGTCAGCTTCGCGTTCCAATGCCTATGTCTGTTCTCCACCATGCTACCTACCTCAGCTGAGGGGCCTATTGGCGAGCTGTTCCGGAATGCTGAGCGGCTCCTTGTCAAGACTCGCAACATCCCGGAGCTTGAAGGAACAAGGAGCCTGGAGTTGAAGCTTTGAGTTCTGGCTAATTGAAAGAAACAAAGGTGGAGAAGAAGGAGACTGAAGTAGTGTTGCTGGCTTCAAATCTTACGTAGGGTTGTAGAGTTGCAGTCCGCGCAATTCAAATTCAACAAGCGGCTAGCCGAGGGCCGAGGTCAGACGTGGGGTTTAGCGTGTCCAGAAAGCTTGCGAATCCTTGGCATTTTTATTTTTTTTGTTTTCCCCCCCACAGCCCCACCACCGGTACCAGCTCTACAAATGACTCTCCTAAGTTCGAAGCCCTATCAGAATGTCTTTCGCTGCTCCCCGAATGAATAACAATGGTCACAAGAGCGGAAAAGGTTCTTGTAATTCAATTGGCCATTCAGCGTCTAGCAATTTCATGTCGCACGGGCTCCAACCGATCCACATGTTGCACAGAAATAAAGTCCTCATCACATTAATCCCAACCTCTGTTTTGACAGCCATGAGTGCTACCGCTTTCGTCCACTCCTCCTCGTCGAACCTTTGCCAGTGCCAGCCTTTGACGCTTTGTTGGTTTTCCTCGAGCCGGCAGCCTTACCATCGCCCTCGTCGACGTCCATGGCGTCTGCATCATCTTCCTCTTCTTTCTGATCGTCCTCAGTACCCTGATCTGGCGACGAGTGACTCTGTCGTCCTTTCGACTTTGAGACTTCTGCTAAACGTGATACCCTGGTACCCTTCGAACCGCGAGTGCCGCGGCCAGCTGCCCGACCTGTGTATGATGCTGGTGATGAACGAGTATCTATTAAGGCCTTGTTACTCTCACAGTTTCCAATTCAGATCGTACTGTCCTTACCATCTGTATCATCTACAGTACTCTGCCTCCGTACTGGCTTCCCACCTCCGACAGGAATTGCATCGAGCTGATATGGGAGAATAGGCGGCGATGAAGGTCTTTCAGAAGCGATTCTCCTTGCGAACTTCAAGTCCCAATAACTATCATTTTCTCCGGAAGGGTCGTCCGGCAAGTCGAAGGGGTAGAACTGCTCGCCCACCGCGTCTTCCTACCCCAAATCAGCCCCTATTTTGCAGCAATTGACCAGAGGAGACACACCCTTGCGTCGAGAGTCTCAAGGTTGTACAGGGTTCCCAACTTCTCCCAGATACCTGGTATTTTCGTATGAGCGTAATGTGGTGAAATGTAGCCATTGTAACCACGACCCCTCATTTTGTCCCAGATATGTATCATTCGAAAGTGCTTATGCATGCCTGATACTCGTCGTCAGCATGCATACTTTAAATCGATGACGCACAAGCTCCTTCCCAAACATAACTCAAAAACGAACCTACAGGCTTGCATTGGATCATGCTTTTGAACAGCACGGTCTCTTGCTCATCAGTCCATGCATCTGACACAACATGATCCTTGGGATCGTCTGCTTTCGCCGGCGGTGAGGGTTCTTCCCTTTCCTCCTCCCCAGCATCTTCAGATGGCGTTGAGGCCGGCTTTGGTGGACGGGGGGCTTTCTTCTTGAGAGGCATTGTGGGGGGTGCGAGTTTAAATGCGCACTCTTCCGACTCTCGAAGCTGCGGCAGTCATGAAAGTCTCCTTGCCATGTAGAATTTTGGATCTTTTAGCAGGTAGCGAAAAAAATTGCAGGATTTTTACCTTCACTCCACAAGCTCTGTTGACGTCTACCTGGTAAGGCTGAGTTTAGCGTACTTTTTAAGGGCCGCAAGGGGTTTTGCGTAAGCATACCGAATGGATCCCCTTAGTAAGCATCGTCATAGTCTCGTTAGAATACGAGTATCCTGGTTTATATTACAGCATCGGATATCGTAATTAAAATAGGCTCATTTACGTGGGCGCTAGTATTAAGACAAAATACTTAGGATCCTCGTAAATAAGGAATCTCCTAGGCCTAAAAATCTCCTAGAAATAAGTATAATTCAGTATTATTAGTTAGATACGATATTATTTATAAAACAGGGAGCGCTAAGGATCTATACGAGCAGCTCGGGTATTTAATACCGGTATACGCATCAACACTAGGAAGATCTTGACGATAGATTCGGAAGATTCAGTTGATTTCGCCCTGGGAGGGTGATCTGTACCAGGCGTACTCTATAGGGGGTGTGTTATACTACTCGGTAACTTATATAAACCCTGGTATTATATTTTACCGCTGACTCAGCATCGCGGTATCATTGGTCTCCTGATTAGCGGATCTCCTGAAATAATAAAAGGCTCCCGGTATATCTGCCCTACAGTATATCCTGCTACCTTAATTATCACAATTATCAATGATAAGGCGCTTATACTGAAGATATATTAGTCCTAGAGGCTCTTGGGAGCATACTACCCTGCGGCCCTTAAAGTAGTTCTACCGTTTTCTTGGCGCGTCTCGCAACTCCAAAAGTCGCGACTGGGAACTATCAACATTCCTTTCAATAACGAATATGTTAGGACAAAGGGTACGGGCTACTTCATGGACGAGCATGTCGAGGATGGGAACGCTTTTGCGGTCCCAGACTTGTGGAAAACGTCCACACTCGAATTCGACCAAAATCCGATAAGTCCCTTATCTCTAAACTTGGAGCCTCTTGGTATGTCGTTGGCTTTGAAATACGCCTTGCAGAATTTTTCGACTGACTCACTACAACAGATCCAGAAGATGACCCAGGAATATTTTTTCGGATCTCCAAAGATCTTGATCTCCACCTACCAGATCTATCTACTTTTACGTACGGACCCATCGAAGATCCTGGCGCGCTTGACGCATCTGCTGTACTTTCCTCTATCGATTCGATCGATTTTTCCGAGGCGCTAGAAGCAGATATTTGGGTCTTCCCAAAGGCGGAGGAGGAAGAGCAGATACCTGCCAAGATTAAGAGCTGGGAAACATTCTATGACAGGGACTTCCAGGAACCGAGGACTGTGTATATCAGTGAAGCAGGACCGCAAACCTTTGATGCCGCTCTTGCTGCCGAGGCTGAAAATGCAACTACCGATGATGTAAATCGAAGTGCTGGCCGAGTTATTCAATCTGATCCTTTACTTAGGAGTCTGCTTCAATTGGGTCTGGGCAGGGAGTCAATACTGTATTGCTATTCTGAAAATGAAGGCCGCTTTCATCCCTGCATTGAGGATGGACGGATGTCCGGATATAGCCCTGAGGTTTTCAATAGTCTGAGCACTACCTTCATCGAATATGGCAACAAAACAAGGCAGCTGCGCTCTTTCATTGGCATGACCCAAGTCTCGAATACGGCTTGTCCAGCATTGGTCGCCTTGATGGGTACTTTCTCTTCTACCCTCGCATCCCTACAAGCACAGATCGTTGAAAATGAGACTCCTGTACGCAGTCTGTTGCAGTTGCAATCGCTGTTCGAAAGGCCCCGGCAGATACTGGCACTCCTTGGTGAGATAGTGCGGAAGGTAGATGGGGCCAATACAGATGAAGAGCTCTTGTCTAGAATATATGAGATGGTCCAGAATTTAGAGCACACAGCAGCGTGGCTCCAGCCCATGGCCTTTGATATTCTTGCATCGGTGTCTAAACCCTGGCTGGAGTCCGTGAGCGGCTGGTTAGGCTTGAAGATCGACCTGGCTTTGGGAGTTTCAGGTCAAGTCCCGAGGTTCGCCAGGGCCACGGAGAAATTGCGTAAGCTTGATAGCGGCAAAGAGGTTTGGGAAATTGAATATGACTTTGAGCCACTCGCAATGCCAAGCTTCGTCGCTAAAGAAGATGCTCAACTCGTGTTCGACACTGGCCAAAGCTTGCGACTGCTGGAGGCACACAGACCTGCACATCCTCTTCTCCAAATGAAATCGGCCAATACTGTTGACACGCCCAGTCTCGAATGGCAATTTTCATGGGAGCACATTGAGAAGATACAAACAAAAGCTAGAGAATATGAGTCGAACCTCCAAAATGCCATCACTCATTTTGACAAGGATGGCGAGGATGCGAGATGGGTCAACCTCCTTCATGATTACCATACGCGATGCGATATCGACTCGACTAGACTATCAGAAGAGACCGCTAAAGCTTACATCACCGCTTCTATCAACATCTTTGAGCAACCCCTCCATCTCATGAAAGCTGGAAATAATGTCTCCGACTCGGTCTCGTGGAGCATTCTGGATTGCAACGAGACGCTAGAGAATGAAATCTTTGCGCCTCCGGTCTCCTTACTTCCAGCCCTCTCGTTCAACCCTCTTCTTACGACTCAAGCTCACCTAATCAACCGCGCCTCGTTGCGCCTTCTCTTCAAGGGACATAGCGTCCGCTCCCACTTCTCTCTTCTTCACCGCTACAGCCTATTCGGTGACGGCGTATTTGCCTCGCGCCTGTCTCATGCCCTTTTTGATCCCGAGCTTCAATCTTCGGAGCGTCGGAAAGGTCACTCGCGCGCTGGCACATCAGGCTTAAAGCTAGGATCCCGAGATACTTGGCCTCCAGCCAGCTCTGAATTAAGACTCGCACTTACGGGCATCCTGACGGAAATTTATTACAACACAGAGCAATTCGAAGGCTCGTCCATGTTTCGTGCCGAGCTGCCCGGAGGTTTGAGCTTCTCGATTAGAGCAATGTCCGAGGACGAGCTCCAGCGATGTATGGATCCCAACTCTATTGAGGCTCTGGACTTTCTGCGCTTGCAGTACAAACCACCACCCCCATTGAATGCCGTAATTACCGACGTCTCTTTGGCGAAATATGATGCGGTTTTTAAGTTACAGTTGAGGGCATTACGAATGCTCTTTGTCGTCAACCAGTTCTTCAGGGATACAAGGAATTCTACTAGCCACACAGACTTTACGTCGCAACGATTTAGGATTGAAAGCCATCACTTCGTCTCGACAGTATGTGGATACTTTTTTGATGGGGTGCAGTCGAGTTGGCGTATTCTTAAGCAAAAACTCAAAGACATCGACAGAGCATTGGATCAAGACGGTACAGACAGCTTGGCCGACCTTCGTGAATTCCATGAGCAGGTACTTGATCGCATGATGCTTACTCTGATCCTACGCAAACGACAAGCGCAGGTCATGGAGCTGCTTGAGGAGATATTCAGCTTGATACTGCAGTTCGCCCGCCATGCAAGGTCCGAAGCCGGAGGAGATTATAACAAAGCAGACGTGACAGATCTTTTTGCCATATATAAGAAGAAAGTCCATGTCTTCATCGGCGTCTGCCGAGGACTGAGTGAGCGGCGAGGGCAGGGTGGCACCAAGGCCCGTGAAACGAGTCATGACCCTTCGGGCAAAGAGAACATGAGCGAAGATGGAGGCAACACGATCAGCCAGCTCCTATTGAAGTTCGAGATGAGCGGATTTTATACACGATGATACCCGATTTACAACGCAATGACACGTATTTCCAACCACTACTTAGAATTTGCAAACTTCTGCAAAACCTGACAAGATGACAGAAATCTAAGCGTCGTGGTCGAGATTCCTTGCGTTGCAGCTGGAGCAAACATCCACTTCCCATTCTAGCAATCAACACTTTCCCATTGAAATTCACCGTCAGACATTTTGAGAAGTTTACTATCCCCTCTTCAGCGGAATGTCCCACGGTCCACTGAACCTTTGTTGTTATACTTGATTGACGGTAAGACGCTTAGCGTTCAAGGTAAGATGAGAGCGCATCTTGACTCACGAAGAGTTGTCAGTCATCTCCACACGTTCATCCGAGTCGGCCATGAGTACCCCTATATCCTTATTCTGCCTGGGTCCGCTGGGAAAACATCCTTGAGCGTTTGTTCTTGACTCCGCTTTGCTCTATGGGGATATTCATTCAAGTTTCAAACACGCCGTACAACGAGCCGTCTCTCCGAATCGTCCGGTATATCTGACCGCACAACTTAATCGGAGAAAACAACAGAGCAGCTCCCAAATTCAGCCACAACTCCCCATTTTCAGTCTTTACGCCTGCCAAAGTAATCGCGGCAGCAAGGACCAATAGACCTAGAAAGCCACCAACGCTCACATTGCGCCATCCAACGCTCTTGAATGTCACCATCTTGCACATACCTCTATAAGTTTGGGGAATATCGTCGTAGTTTACCTTGCTCTTGTCATCACTACCCACAATCTCCAGAAGATTGCATTGTATCCTTGCTAGAGAGGCCTCGAACCATCGAGCGGCCTCCTTTCTCCATTGGTCTTCAGGTAGATCGAAGCAGTGGTTGTTCAAATAATTGGAAGTGGGATTGTTGGAATCCTGAATGGGTGCAAGTTGTTCATTTAGAAGGTTCTATACTGTAGGAGCTATCTAGCGATATACTAAGGCGCTAGGCCATATACCAACACTCCCCTTTAGTCCTTGCTGCCGTATATATACTGTCGCTCCCTTTATAGTAGAGAAATAGGGCCCTCTAGGCCTAAATACCGGTAATTATTCTCTATCACTATAGCCAGGCTTACCGTATATAAGGTTATTTAGTTAGTTACCGCCTTATTCTTATCTTAGCTTTATTTACTACCTCGTCTCTTCCTTGTCTCTACCCTTTAGGTTTATATCTAGATCGTCTTTAGTTTTAGTCTCCCGCTCGTCTTTAAATAAGACCGGTATGTTCCTCTAGAACGATTTAATCTCCCGGACTTTATCCGGGTTTAGTTTTATTAATTTCGAGCTACCTATATACCGTTCTAGTACTAGTTTAAGATATAGTTTCTAATAGTCGTCGCCGTAGCCCGGTTTATTGTATATAGGATACTTTATACTACCCTCCTCTTTTCTACGGCCGGTAAGCTTCGCTTATTTCCTAAACCGTTATTTCTTCCTCTTCTTTCCCGCCGTCGCCGTCTCGCTTTCCTTAACCTCTAGACCGCCGCCGTACTACTCCCGTATATATTTCTATAACTTTCTACTTCGTAGGTATACTCGTATATCGATTAACTAGTCGGTAACGTTTTTTTCGGTAAGAGGTAGGGCGTAGGAGGAAATCGTATTAATCGAGCGTTTTATTATTCTGGCGACAGTAATACTATAACTTATTATAGTTACGAACGGAATAAGCAGTTTAAAACTTCCGCTAGAAGCGTAGAAACCGGGCTTATAACCTATTAGAATCCTGAATGGGTGCAAGTTATTCATTCAGAAGGTTCTATGCTGTGGGAGCTATCTAGCGATATGCCAAGGCGCTAGGCCATATGCCAACAGGGATCCTCGCAATGAGATGCCGCTTCGAGCTTCACATCTGGATAAAATGCCGCTTGGGCGATGTTGGAGGCCGCCAGAGCTGTGAGGAGAAGGGTGACATCGAAGTCCTCTTCCGTCGCCACTTCAGTTTTATTCTGTGTATGCAGAAAGGGGTCCTGGTCAGATGATCTCGCCACCACTGAGCATTTACACGTCTCCATCTCACAGATTTCCGTCTTGTCGATACAGGCGAGTAGTGTTGGCTTTGTCGAAGTGTTGTAGAACGAGTCTCTCCATTTTGCGCTTTCTTTTGGATACGGCGCAGGAAGAAAAGGATCGTCTCGGAATCTCGAATGCGAAATCTCCTGGCTATAGATATGTAACGTGGTTATCAAGGCATCTTTGGTCCGATTTGCAGCCGTGAACTGAGGGTTGATAGCATGTGGAAGGTACATGCCACCAAAACTTGCCCTGTACGGTGATTAGAGGCGGTCGAGAAAGATCACGAGAAACAGACCTCTTATATAAGCCGACATCCTGCTTGTATGGCTTCCACGACATATTATAGGAACCCATTCCCATCTGACCTCCACCCTGGACACCAAAGATGGGACCTGACAGTCCCGTTGCACTAGAATTGACTTCTTTGATGTTTTCACCATCAGGCAAAAGAGGAGCACAAGTACTACGTCGTCGAAAATGGTGCCGCTTTGCCGCGTTGATGCCAAGGTGCTTCGAATCCACGTAGCCGGCATCAAAGTTGTATGCAGACTTTTCGTGCAGGACGCAAACATTCCCTTTGAAGGGGCACATATCGATTGTACGTTCTGTGCAAGCGATACTTTGATTGTAGAAAAAGTTGCAGCCATCCGATCCCTTCCCTGGGTTATAGCACTGCTGACTATACGTAAATGCTTGCTTCCATCCATTGCTCCAAATGGTCCCATGAGGAATAGAGCATATTGATGGCGATGCGAGCGCTGTGGTGTCGCGTATAATATTTGCAAACATGAAGACCCTGCTACAAACACCCCGAGAAAAACGAGAGACAGAACAGCTGAAATTGTAAGGTCAAAACGTTGTACGAGAAAGCTTTTCCGTATTTCCTAAACAATATGCCGAGGGATAAGTTGTCGCCAGGGCTTTAAGGATGACCGAAATTGTAGTACACACTCTGTGGACGAGTCAACAAGAATGGCATGCAGACGCCCTAGAGTACTTCTGATGAGGTCCCTTGCTGCTCCGAGCTCAGAGTGTGACTCTTCAATGATGCAGATGCTATGAGACTGAGCTTGACCAGGCCACAAGGTTCCACTACGGCTACATCGCCGCCGTGAATGGTACATCCAGGAAAAGAATACTTTGATGATGATCCAGAGCCTTGGGCCAACAAGGGTTAAGACTACGGCGATGATGTTGGTGAGAATAGAAGCTTGTTGTTGAGTCACGAGACATTGCTATCCTAGCGATGATGATCAGCAGAATCAAGACAACGCCAAAGGCGGAAGCTTACGATGAAGCCAGGGCCGACTATAATCAGTCCAAATACCCCGACCATGCTGCACATCATGGCTCTTCATGGTAGACATATTTGAGAAGACTTTCATGAATGGTGAGCAGCCTAGAATTAATTGCACGAAGTTGAAGTGTGCTGAAACTCAGCTGAAACTCACCCTCAGCCAAGGGATATGGAGCGCTTGTAGGAGGCTACAGCCAGGATGTTGAATGTCATTGCGTAAGGCTGAACTCAATAAAGGATTGTTTGCCAGTAAAGAAGTTTTGATTTCATACCAGTTCTTCGCGTAGGGTTCGGTTTGGGATATGAAGATGCGTAGACACCCGAGCTGCAAAGAAGTTGAAGCGCTAATCTTGAACTCTATTTACTTTGGCTGATATTGAACAAATCAGAAACAAGCACTGATGATTTACTGTAGAGGGCAAAAACGACTTACAGGAACTCTATACTATACCCATGATCCCACAAGTCTCAATGACACACATATATCAGTTTGTGCAATTTGCACAAAATTACCCTTTCCCACCCCCTTTCCCGTCGTAACCTCTCCCTCCTGGAAAACTGTATAACAAGTCCTGAGTGATGTGAAACCCCTGAACCACAAACTTACACATCGCCTCTCCTGCTAATTTCCAGTATTGCTCCAAGTATGCCGTCATGAAGAAGCGAGGTGAAAATATCTATTTTGGCCCATTGCCAGCATTTGAAGCTGCAGGACGCAGCAGGTAGCAAGACGTAGATGAGCCCCAGTAAAAGGCTAACCCTTACTATCTCAGCGACAGCAACCTGGGGTTAAAAGATGTATATACAATGTTGATACAAGGCGTGGGAGGTTGGCACTGTGGGAAAACTCGAAAAGGTGGTGTTTCGGCGTCAAAACAATAAATCCGACTGAGGGAAGAGATTTCATGGGGGGAGGGAGTTGCCCCTATACAATCGCCATGAAGCATGCCCTGATATAGCGCTGACGCTGTCTGGGCCACCAACAACTAGCTTGAACAGCTACTGGTACGGCGGACGATAGCTGAAGATAGGACAAAACCAAAAACCAAAAACCGAAAAACGAAAAAATGATCTGCGGCCCTACCGCGCAGGCTTTAAACCTCTTAACCTTTTTACCTTTTAACTATATAAACGGCGTATTTAATTATATAATACCTCCCCTAATTTATTTATATAATTTAAGTATTAATTCTTATACTAGATATTTAAATACGGTTAAGGTAGTCGCTTAATTATATAATTTAATAATTTTTAAAAGAAAATACTTTATCGCCTTTATATAAAGAAAGAAATATAACTAGATATTATATAATAACTTTAAGATAAAAAAAATATCGGTATTAATCTTTATATACTTCGCCGCCGATTTAAGAAATAAGATTATAAATAAATTATTTATATATATAATTCTCCTAAATTATAAAAGTATATCTAGTATATAATTTATCGACTTAAAGTTTAAAATAAAGAAATATACTCGTAATTTAAAAATAAAGGCTTCGAAATAACTAAAATTAACTTTATATAAATTTAAAAAAAAATAAACCTACGACGAAGAGAAGATAACCGGGAGGCTTAAAAATAAATAAATAATATAATATATTAATTTATATAATAAAAACTTAGGAATAATACTATATAAAATATAAAATAAGAGTATTTAATAGAATATTTCTAGAAGAAAGATTAATTAATCTTTAGGTATATTATATAATAAAGTTTTACTCTCTTCTTATATTATATAATAAAGTTTTACTCTCTTTTTATATCGTATATTAATAATTTTAAGGATTAATTATTTAAATAATATCGGGATTTATTTCTAACTATTATAAAATAACGACTATAAGATATATAATAAAAGAGGGGAGAATTTATTATCCTTAATCTAAATCTTATATAATCGGTCGATAACTATAATAAATTAATTAATTTTAGAATTAAGATTTATATTAGAATCGATATTTATATATATTATATCCCCTAGTTTTAATATAGTATTACGAACTATATATAAATTAGTATTTTACGAGGTTATTTTAATATTATTTTTAACCTCGGATTATAATCTTACTTTATACGATTAAATTATAAATTAAAAATAAAAGTAATAACCTACGTATATATTATATTATAATAAATATTCGAACTAGACCTCGAATTTAAATAATACTATATATATAATATAAGTATTTCGAATTAATAAATCGAGTTATAGTAGGCCTAACTAATTAAAATTATAACCGAGATATAGATTTAATTCTTCGGAAATCTTTATATAATAAATTAATTCTCGAAGGATAAAAGTATAGATATAATTACTCTCTTTATAGTTTACTTTCCCGTTATCCGTCTATAGGTCGAGTAATTCGTAAATAATTAAAATATATATTAAATTCGTAAATAGCTCTACCGCTTAAAAACGATTTCGAGGAGATTATATAATTTATTCTAATAACTAAAAATAAGAATTAAAAACTATAATTTTAAAATAAATACCGAGAAACTTAAAGAGCTTCGGCGGGATATTATTAATTAAAGTAAATTAATTTCTTTTTATCTAAACGTTTATATTATATAGTAGCGGTAAAGTTTTTTATTTTTAAAATCTATATTATATAGTAATATCTAACCCTTTCTATCTTTACGTGTATATTATATAATAACGGTGAAGCTTTATCTCTAAAATCTATATTATATAATAATATTTAACCCTTTCTATCTTTATATATATATTATATAATAAGCGCTAAACTTTTTCCGTTTAAGTATTTAAATTATATAATTAATAGTTATAAAGATCTTTATTATTTTAAATTAATAGTATAAGGCTAACTTTCTTATATAGATAAAGATATATATCTTCTATTATTTACCCTTATATAATATAATAATTTTTTATATAATCGAGGCTTTAATCCCTATTTACCGTTAGTAATTTTTAAATATTAACGCGAATTACTCTAACTTAAATATTATTAAACCCTTCGTATAATAATTAATAATTACGAAATCGGTAGGTACGAGTCTAGATTAAAATAGTATTCGAAGTTAAAAAATAAATTTAATTAAGATAAACTAGATTAATAATCGATTTATAATATATTATCGGGGAATTTATTATATAAAGAAGTTTTATCCGAATTCTTTAAGGCCTAGCTAAAGGCTTTAATAAATATTATATAAATATTATCTTATATAGTAATTTATTTAGTCTCTCGTCTTATCTTTAAAGTTTTTTATATAGTAATATTTAAATCTTCTCGTATAATAGTATTTAAATTTTCTTATATAATAGCGTTTAGACCTTTTTATATAATAACGTTTAAACTTTCTCGTATAATAGTATTTAAACCTTCTTATATAATAGTATTTAGACTTTCTCGTATAATAATATTTAAACCTTCTCGTATAATAGTATTTAGACTTTCTCGTATAATAGTTTTTAAACCTTCTTGTATAATAGTTTTTAGACTTTCTTGTATAATAACCTTTAAAGTTTAGATTCCGTTATATAATAATCTATCTTCTCTTTAATTTCCTCTTAATTTTATTATATAATAGAATTAAATAAAAACGAGCCTCGGATATAAATACGTATATATCTCTACTTTTAATAAATATATACCCGGGATCTTCGATATTATAAAGCCTATAATATTATAAGTCCTCGATTAATATAAACCTTATTCTTATCTTCTTATTATTATATAGTTAAGTTTATTAAATAATTAATATCGATAATTTACCTAAATTAAACTATATTTAATCTACTTTATTACTAGCCGACCTTCTTATTTATAAAATTAAATACTATATAGACGAGTCTTTTATTTATATATAATAACTAGAGCCGGTTCTACCTAAATTCGAATAAATTAAGTAGCGAATATATTAACTAGAGCTACCCTTAACCGAATAGAATAACGGACGGAGTATTAGTTTTTAATAACTATTTATATCCTTCTATATATACGAGAGGCTAAAGTAAAAGAAGAGGTTCGCGTTATATAATTAAAATTATACTATTAAATTAGAATAATAAATTATTTTTACTCGGTACTCTTTATTAGGTTAAAAAACGAAGGCTTTATTAACTAATTAAAAAACTCGAGTTAATATATAAATATAATTATATAAAGTATAACCTATTTTAATCGGAGGTATCCTAAATAATAATATTATATATTAACTCGATATTAAGTATTTAGGTATTTAGGTATTTTAATTTCTTAATTATATAATATATTTACGTTATATATTTCTTAGATTCGGTGACTATTTATATCCTATAGCGCGAAATTCAAAATTATTTCGATTTTATCGAGAATACTTTTTTATTAAAGCGAATATACTTTCGGAAATTATACTATAATTACCGAATTCTTATTGATAAATAATTCTTTATTTAAATAGTTAAGAATAAAATTTTATACGAGTTACCTAAAAGTATTTCGTATATTTATATAATAAAATAACTCTTCGAGGGTAATTAATTTAAAAAGACGAATAAAGATAAAGAGTATATAATTATTTTAATTTACTAAAAACTAGTACCTCTTAAGTAATTTAATTTACCGAAAATTAAACCGGAATTTTAATTTAAAGAAGAAGATAAACGGCCTATTAAATAAGAACCTAATCTTCGTATAATAAAGGAACCTCGTTATTATATAATAAAACCTAAACTTAAGCCTCCTATAATAATTAAAAATAAATCTTATATAATAGTTAAAAACGAGCCTCGTATAGTAATTAAGAATTAATCTTATATAATAATTAAGAACGAGCCTCGTATAATAGTTAAAAATAAACTTTATATATAAAATCTAAAGTTAGAACTAGAGCCCTAGACGCTAGCCCGGAAACGGTCTCGTATAAAGTTTTTTTAAAGCGATAATAAACTTTTTAAAAATCTAGTTCGCTACTACCTCGATTATATAATATTATCTTCGGTACCTCTCTTATTAAATAATCGGACTCTTATAGTATTACGAGATCGAAGTTTAAAATTTACTATAAACGAAATAAATATAATTATTCTTATTAAGAAATCTTTACTAAGAAATCCTTTTTTAATATTATTTTATAGTAATTAAGAATACTCGGTAATTTAATTATATAATAACTAGGAATACTCGTCAACTTAATTATATAAAAATAAATAATACTTCGCTACCTAGTCGTACGAGAAATTAGACGAAGGTAATAAAGAAGATTATAATTTAAAATAATAAAAAGGGCGAGGGAAGTAAAAAAAAATAAAAAAATAATATATTTTAAAAACTTAACGTCTCGTATAGTAAATAAATTTAAATAGAAATATTTTTCGAGAGCTTAACCTCTCGTATAGTAAATAAATTTAAATAATTAAAGAAGTACTTTTCGAGAGCTTAACCTCTCGTATAATAAATAAATTTAAATAATTAGAGAAGTACTTTTCAAGAACTTAATCTCTCGTATAATAAATAAATTTAAATAGTTAGGGAAGTACTTTTCGAGAGTTTAACCTCTTATATAATAAATAAATTTAAATAATTAGGGAAGTACTTTTCGAGAGCTTAATCTCTTATATAATAAATAAATTAAGATTATTTAATTAAATAAGATATATATTAGTTTAGCCTCGTTTTAGTTATACGAGTAATTTATTAAAATATTATTAACTCGTATAACCTACTAATTTTAACTATTATATAGAAATATAGGCTATAATTAAGCCTATCTAGGTAGTATATTTATATATACTTTTATTTAAATATTTTATTATACTAGGCCGTATATTTTTTAAAGACTTAAAAAAAATTAAATTATTTATTATATAAAACTATTATAGAGATTACTCTACTCGATAAATTAATAATAATACTTTTATTATTTTTAATACCCGCCGACTCTAATTCTAATTCCTTATAGTTTTTTTATAATTTTTTATTCTCCTTATTTTTATTATTATCTAACGATTTATCCGACGGCGCTTTAAACGTACCGTTATATATAGAGTAATAAACCGTATAATCTTATTATTTATAATTATTATATAACTCGCTAAAATAGTCGGGTAGGTATTAATATTTAAGGAATACTTTCCCCTTATTAGGGTTAATTTATTTCGGTATAAAATATACTATATAAGGCCCGGCTACTCGGCGGAGAGTAGGAGCGGCGAGAGGAAGATATTTATAACTCTATATTAAAATCGTATTAATATACGACGGGCGGTTTATATAAATTCGCGTTATTATTATAATTAAAGATTAAGCGGCGATATTTCGCTTTAAAAGACCGAGTACGGCTTAATTTAACGCGGAGTATATAAAGAGGCCGAGACCCTAGTTAACGATATTAAATTAAATATAATCGCTAGCGTAATTAAAATAATAAAAAATAACTATATTTATTTTAAGATATTTATATAATAATTAAGTATTATATAATAAGATTAAAAAACTATACGAAGAAGAATTAAAAGATAAAAGATATATATAATAAAAAATAAGTATATATAATAGAGAGGAAAAAAAAAGAAAGGGAAAGAATTATATAAAGAATTCTTAATATAAACTCTTAACCCTACTATCTATATTATATAAATCGGTTATATTATTATCCTCGGATATACTTTATAATCGATTACGATATAATTTATATTAAGGATAATTTATTATATAATACTTTAAGGCTAGTTAAATAGGAGTTTTATTATATATTTAATTTTAAATATTTTTTAAACTACGGTTCCTTAACTAGCTCTAGGTAATTATATAATAAACTTTTAATATATTAAAAAAAAAAATCTCTTTATATATAACTTAAGGTTACGTTATATTTTTAAAATATTATTATATAATCTTTAAAAGCTAGTTAAATAAGAGTTATTATATATAATTTATTTTAAATATTAATTAAACCCTAGTTCTTTAACTAGTTTTAGAATATTATATAATAAATCGCCTAAATACTAGGAATAATAATCTCTTCGTATATAATTTATAATTACGTTATATTTTTAAAACGTTACTATATAATTCTTTAAAGTTAGTTAGGGAATCGTAGTTTAAAAAGTATTTAAAATTAAATAAACGGAGTAACTTCTATTAATAATCTAATAACGATTTATACTCGTACGAGAAATAATTAAAATAGATTTATACTCGTACGTAACTTATATTCTAAACGATTTACTGTATAATCACCGCGTTATCGTTAGCGGATTATCTGGTTTTGAAGCCTGCGCGGTGGGGCCGCAGATCATTTTTTCGTTTTTCGGTTTTTGGTTTTTGGTTTTGTCCTATCTTCAGCTATCGTCCGCCGTAACTGGGCCCCAATCGAGTTGGGATATACCGTTCGCAGCCAATGTTACCATGATTGAAAGCTTCAGCCCCAATCGGAAGGTTACGGCCGCCATTACGTGCAGCCAATATAGAATTTGTGTGGTGTATCAGGAATAAGCTCAATAGCTGCTTTTGTCAGTCTTTGGGTTGGTTTGAGTAGCGCCTGGGATCGATGCGTGGATGGCTTCTGCGGCGGTGTAGGCGACTGAGATCCAGGGCGTGCCAGTATCAACAAAGGATTCCCCTCGGGTATTCTCTTGGATCTTTCCATTCATGGAGGCGCCGTCGATGATGTTTTAGGGCCCCTGCTGACGAACAGGAGCGATGACAACTATAGTTATAAATTTTGACACGTCACGAAGGCCGGAACGATTCCGCCGGACTCGTTCATCCGACACAAGGAAGATCCTACTCGTAAGCTCCACAATTGTGACTTTCTATTGCGCAATGAGGATTTCGAAAAACGGCGTGGTGTTCCGATGGCCATTGGGGCTTGGACAGTACCACAAATGGAAGATGGCAATAGCAACAGCACCGTATCCTTCAAATGTCCCCTTCTCTTTTCTGATTCGTTGAAGAAGAAATGGGAATTACTATTGCCAAGACTGAGGTTTCGACCCAATGTGAATCTAGTAGGTGATCAAGAGATAAGGGAGTTAGCAAAAGCGATATCTCTATCGCTGAGAAAGTGGGGGGATGTTGTCGGTCCCTGCATTAAATCCAGTCTAGTCATCGCAGCGGAATATTCATCTGTCACTTCACTTATATAAATGGCAAGTAGTACAATTATCAGATTGTGTAAGTATCTTGTTTCCCCCCCCTGCAATTGTTCATTCTCTCGACTCACACGCGTGATCCGGTAATAATGGCACTATCCTACGCATGTCTGATTGGCATCCTCCATATCGGCTTTCTTCGTCTCGCTGCAACGGTTCTTACTTCTACAGGACAAACGTTGCTTCTCAATGAAATCCCCTACTATGTCCCTGCTACTCCCTTCGCTACTGTTCCTATGCTGAGCTCTTTGCAAACATTGTCGTCTGCTGGCGGCTTAAAACCTGTCACTGTAGTTCGTCTGTCTGCCTCGAATAATAACCTAAGCAGTCTTCAAAGTATCATCGACGGATTCCGAACGGGCGATGATGTGTGGAATGAAGGATTCCTCGAAGGTAAGCTAGGTGACACGCAATCAAATTTATGCATCGTATCGATCACGAAATAATGCTTTGGCCTTCCTCAATCATTCTAATCTGTGTGATGTTTTTGGCCTCAAGAAAGCCGATGCCGCAGGCTATTTGTGCTCATCTTTTCGACAGACTGCAAAGAGAACACATGCTTTGACCTTCCTTACGGTGTCTTTTACTGGTATTGCATCAAAGAACATTCCTCCAAGCGCCAGGTTGCTGGCACCTTATCCTTCCTGTCTTCGATGGTTTTTTTTCTTAAAAGAACTATTCATGTCTAACATCCTCATCAAGCTATTCTTATCCAATATACGGGAACCCCAGCGCCAACCTATCCCCAGAACTCAACTTTCACTCTTGCAGGCGCAAATCAATCCACCGTGGTATCCACCCTCCCATCCAATAGCTCAATCCCAGCAATCCCCTCAGGACCCTACGTCCTCTCCACCACATCCCTCTATACCCCCTACCGCCTTTACACCGATATTGCCGGCGCCTTCACGCAGCCTCTGATCCCCTCCTCCAACGGTACCTACGCGGCCCTCCCCGCCAACGTCCCCGGCATCCAATCCCCCGCAGTGGGCGTCCCATCACGCCTTTACTACACCAAAACCCCCGAACAGCCGTTGGCCGGCGTACGCCTAGGAGTGAAAGACATCTACGACATCGCCGGCGTGAAAACCAGCGACGGAAACCGCGCCTGGTACAACCTCTTCCCGCCCGCCACAGCGAACGCACTCACTGTGCAACGTCTCATCGACGCCGGCGCCATCATCGTTGGGAAGATGAAAACGAGCCAATTCGCTAACGGGGAGACGGCGACGGCGGATTGGGTGGATTATCATTCCCCATTCAACCCACGCGGAGACGGCTATCAGGATCCAAGCAGCTCAAGTTCCGGGCCAGGGGCGGGGGAGGGCAGTTATCCGTGGTTGGACTTGGGGTTGGGGAGTGATACGGGGGGCAGTATTAGGGGTCCGAGTCAGGTGCAGGGGCTGTTTGGGAACAGGCCTAGTCATGGGCTGGTGGGGTTGGAGGGCGTAATGCCGTTAGCGCCGCAGCTGGACACGAGTGGGTTTCTGACGAGGGATCCGGAGATCTGGAAGGCCGCGGCGATGGTGCTATATGAAGGCTTGGACGTATCTTTTGAGCAATTTCCGAAGAAGCTGTATACGGTGGCTTTTCCGAAGAGCGCGAAGACGGGGGCCGATGTCGTGCTCTTGGATTTCTTGGGGAAGTTGGAGGGGTTCTTGGAGACGAAGAGTACGGCGTTGAATCTGTCGACGTTGTGGCAGAGTACTCATCCTGCAGGCGTGGACGCGAATTTGGATGATTTTCTGAATATTACGTATCCGATTTTGATATCCAAGGAGCAGACGATGTTGGTTAGGGATCCGTTCTATGCGGCCTATGGAGCTGTACATGATGGCAGGAGGCCATTTGTTGATCCTTCTCCTTTGGTGAACTCCTTAAACCCGTCACGATTTCTCTCGTTCTGAAGCTGATTGCTTGTCACAGATTCGATGGGCGTTTGGAGACTCCTATCCTAATTCAACATTGACCGAAGCTATCACGAATAAAACCATCTTCCAGGAATGGTGGAGCACGCAGGTCCAGCTGAACGATAGCACTACGTGCTCAGATAGCTTGCTTCTATATACCGCTGGCGCTGATCCGCGGTATCGGAATGCGTATAAAGGGTATGCACGACTACTCCTAATAGACTTAGGCCTGGCTGATTGTTGCACCCGCAATATAGTCCCCCACAAGTGCCCTATGGCTTCAGTACCAGTCGCATCTCAGTGTTCGCTGAAGTGCCGGATTTCGTGATACCAAGTCAGAGCCATCCTCCCCATCACTCTTTACCCGACCACTGACGATTGTATGAAGTTGGCTCTGCGTCCTACAATTCAACCATTACTCTCCACACGGAGTTTCTGCCCGTTACAGTGGATGTATTAGGTAAGTGTCTCTGCTTCAACGACATCAATTGCAATCGATATGGCAGTGACAATCAGTGCTGATATGGGAATTCTTCGCCTTTCAGCTGCAAAAGGCTGCGACGGCCTCATCTTCAATCTTGTCCAAGACTTGCAGGCTGCTGGCATCGTCAACGCGAGCTTGACAGGTCAAACAATCACGGGTGGGGAGATCTTGCTGAGGATGTAGAAGGTTTGTGGAAGGTGAAGACGGTTTGGCGTTTTTGTCCATGCATGGATAATGCCAATACCAAAATGAAGAAATGCCTAGGTAGTACGAGTACATATAACAACCAAGTTGCAGCATTCCGTGGGGTACATGTGTCCATTCGAATAGAGAATGAAAGGATTCACTGGTCCAATCCTACTATCCCCTCAATACTCTCTTCCACCACGTCGGCCCGGATGTCCAATTGGCCATTTTTCATAAATCTCATTGTGACAGTGACTTTGGATGAGGCCACTGATTTATGGATAATAATCTACGGGTATCCTGCAACCAATTACTTCATCTCAAGAGGTCTATTCTTTAGCCCTCACAGCCTTGAGTTGCCTATCGATGCATTGGTCACCCAAGCGAAACGTCGTGATGGGCAAAAAACTTTGGGACTTGCCCAGCGGTTATAATATCTGGCTGCCTACACTGTAGAGAAGGCCTACAGCGAATGGTGCCGAGATAGATCTGGTAGGAAGTACCTTCTCGTGGAGTAGGTGTGATGTTGTGCCTGGACTCACTCGATTCCGTATCAAATATTGTAGATTATGTTTTAAGTCGCTAATTTGTATATGTGGTTTGGATCGATATTTGGAAAGATACATAGCTGACTATGAAGCCTGGGGAAAGACTGCCATTGATCTGCTGAAGAGACTGAAGATATGGGGAGAAGAGACTCAAAGCGAACCTATGTAGGCCTTTGCTATGTATGATCTAGAAGTAGCTGCAATATCGAGCGGTATTTAGCCACCTCTGGATATGGTTCTATGAAATGAACTGCTGCCTCGATAAGAGGCGTCGCTCTGTATCTACCATTATAATTGGCTACCTTGGCTTGCAGAGCGTTCTTGCAACCCTCTTGTGCATCTTCTGCTACATTCCTCAACGCCCTATCCAAAAATCTGTCAGCTCGAGCATCCTAAGGCCAGTTTTCCAGTGACGTGCTCAACAGTGCCTCATCTCCAGCTCGTACTGCTTGGTAGGTTAGGAACACCTCTCTGCAAGTAGTCTTTGAACATTCGTCCACATCCATACTCGCGGCGAGTAGTAGATTCATTATCTCTCAGCGACCTTCAATAGCAGCTAAGTGGAAAGACTTCCGCCCCAGAAGTCTTCCATATCAGCACTAGCTCGATAGTCCAGCAGAAGTTTGACTAGTTCAGTAGATCCGATCTCCACCGCTTTGAAGATTGGAAAAATGGGTCTGAGAGTACAAAAGAAGTTGAATTCCACATTTGGGTCTGCACCGCGATTCAGCAGATCACTTACAGTTTCAATATACTTATTACCGATGGTGAGACCTAGCAATGACTGGTTACTGTTCATCATTGATAGATTATCGATGGTAACACCTAGCAATAACTTGTTGTCGTTCGTTTCTAGGCACCAGCCCCAGTCTAACAGGAAACTTGGCGATGTCGGACGTTCCGTACTGCCTGCAAGTTGAAGAGCGTTGTATCCAGCAATGTTAGAGTATTCAGCAATGTTAGATCGTACTACGAGTGGGTCTGGTTTCAACTAACCTAATTCGAAGCTCCAAGAGCTCGTAGAGCCGCAACAGGCTTGCCGTAAAGAGGTAACTGGCAGGAACGTGTGCCATGTCCCTGACCTTCCGTTGGCCCTCGAGCCAACCTGGTATGAGGCGGATTCCCCGTTCATGATGATATACCATATAAAGTGCTAGCCTATTCCAATACATGGACCACGGAGAGCGCACTTGCTGCCCATCGATTATAAAATCTCGGAGCATGTTGTTGATGGGCGAGGCGAAGGTGACGAGACCCAGCCACATGCTCGGGCCAGTACCGGCAAGTGTACTCTTGGACATGATCGAGGAAGGGATATTAATTGGTCGAGGTAGGCTAACCGAGGGTCCAGTATCGTTCTTCGTCGAGGAAGCTCTGTTCTCCAAGTCATTACCCGGCCATCGAAATGAAGGGCAAGAGTCGAAACATCTATAATCTTAGGAAGCATACTACTATCCGAGCAAGCATCTCTCGGTATCAGGAACGGGCCGCTGCTTTTACTTGTACAAAGATATTTCAAGCAAAACTGAGCAGCGAGCGCGTGGCTGCTTTCCGAATCGTATCCGGCTTTTATCTCCAAGTACTCTCTGACCGAAAGATGAGCGAAGCGAAACACGTCTATTTCGGTGTCAAGCACAACAAAATTACAGTATAGGTCGAGTAGATCCTCGGCGGACAGGGTGACCCTATTGTCGCCACAGAACGATAAAGCGTGTATAAAATCTTTATGGCTAAGTGGCGTTTGTAAGGACAGTAGTAGCTTGAACGCACTCGCAGCGATTGACCTCTGCTCCTCTATATGAGTCTCGGACCTTAATTTGTAAGTCTCGTCGTACGTTTCTCGGAGGTCTTTGGGAAATTGAGAAATTCTCCAAGTCGCTCCCGGATCGCGGCCGGTATCTTTATGTTCCGAAGGAATTGAAGTTACAAGCTGACCTATCGGAGCCTGAAAATCATCCATCAGCATCTGCGTTGTGTTGCAGGGTGGGGCCGCGTGGAGACTACATCAAGAAAAGCGCGTAATTGGGGAGCTCTTGGGAAGAAGACCTTATTATTCGAAGGGTGTAAGACTTGGACCCAGACAGATGCTTACGAAATGACGTGAGAACAGAACGTAAACACCAGTACAGTAACAAAAATGTTGCTTGGAGCTCACATGCCGCTAACCTTTTCACATAAAGACCTTTGCAACAACTTCCAGACCCTCGGCAATCACGACATACTGCTGGACGTCTTGTATGGATACCCGTGGTACCGTCAATGTATGGACCCTTGACAGTCCGACATGTTGGTCTGGTTTAGGACCTTCAAAAAAAACATGACGAGAGCCCAGGATAGTGCAGCATGACCCGGATCGCATGAAACAGCGACATCGCGGACTTCCACGAACTTCGCAATCCAGACAGCGATTTTGGCAAAGACATCCCGCAAAATAACATTCCGTCTATTATCTCCAATTCCTGAGGTTTCTTCACCTCAGCATTATCTTCGGAAGATGTGAACGTCAGCTTTCCTTACCCTTTACAGTCTATTGCTTCTTGACACATTCCCGCTGTCTTTCTTCGACGGCAGTGCTCAGGTCCTTCAAACTGACGGTGAGATGGAGGATATGGCTCCTATCCTTGTCTTTGAGCCTCGAAGCAGCTGAACTCCACAGATCTCTGTAGAACGATTTCAGATTAGCTGGCAAGGCAAAATAAGTTGAAGCGTATGCTGATCCGCCGAGCAGCGCGATCGAAAGAGTCCAGGCTTGTCTGCCCGAGCTTTGCGATGTTAGACTTGATAGATGGCTTCCTTCAACCCAACAGTGCTCCGCTGGATAGGTAGGAGACGTTAGCACCCAGATGAGTCATGCAAAGCAGAAGTTGGACGTCCTGCCAGCCGAGGGATGCCCCACTGATGAAGGCTGCAGCGTCGTCAGCAGTGAAGCTTCATGCCGGCGGCTCTAACTACTTTCGACTCTAGCTGTACCTTCCATAAGGCCTGCTCATCTCTACCCCGAAACACAACAAAGCATTTGGGTTGATTAGAACGCGAGCTGGATTGATTGATAGAATATGCTCCGTTGGGCTGTGAGTGACCCTACTGGAAGTTCGGAGGATGTCTGTGATACCTGTCAGAACAAATACAGCTGGCTGTAAGAAAATTTTCGGGAGTCAAGATACGCGATTCATCAATTGCGATATTATCAAAATCATTCAACCACCATTGGGGTATATATGCAACCGCACGGTACGCTATGACACCTTTCCACAAAGCATATCAAGTCTATACAAACAGCTCAAATCCCAACGCGATGCAGATTGAACCATATTTTCACCAAAGGACATAGAGAGCGTGATGGCAGCAAAACAATCAAGCATAAGGCATCGAGTCCTGATCCCTCAACGCGGGATGCGTTGAGTGCGGACTCTCGACCATAATTTCTGGCGGCTCCAGCTCTACCCTTTTCCCTAACGCATTGCTGGAACTGTCCCCAGCCGAGGAGATGGGAGAGGTGGCGTCATACCGTGGCTGCATAGCTTGTTCCCGCGCAACTTGTTGTTGTTGGGCTGTGTTATCCTGCTGGATCGGCGGCTGGCCACCCCGACTACCAGGCTGCGAGGGCTGCTGTGCTTCACTTTGCTGCAGCGGCCATTGGCCGCCGGTCTGTTGCATGCCTTGCTCTTGTGGTTGTTGAAGCAAAGGTCGGAATTGAGCGTTTGGGCCAGCCGTAAGGTCTGCGATCATCTTCCGTGCTATTTCGGTGGCCTCGGCGGTTATGGCTTTGGCTTTCATAGAGGAGGTGTTGTACCGTCGAGCATGTGTGTAGCGGCAGGCAGAAATGAAGAGGGCAAAGTGGATCAGTCTGTTACGCAACAGTCAGCATTCGCACTAGATATGGGAAGATATAGGAGTAAAGACTGACAAGACAGCAAATTGCATAGCACACCCGACCGTAATCACCACCCCCTTGTGCTGCAGCGCATTCGTATAACTCGTTTGCGCATCACAACTCGTGAATTCCCCACACGTGATCGCCGTCCCATTAGAATACGTCCCTCCTTCATACCCCAAAGGACTATCATGTCCCCCAATATAATTAACAATATACTCCAGAGCCCCAAACGTCGCAAACGTTCCCGTCACCGCAAAAAACAACCATAGCACAAGATCACACCCCACATTCGCGCCTGGCTGCATAGGCCTGTTGCGAGAAAGGAGCACAGCTATGTTGGCGATATTCCAGATTATGGAGAGGGAGAGCGGGATAAAGGACCAGGGGAGGAAGACGAAATCTTGGAAATAGGTGTATTCGTCGTAGTTGTTGTAGTTGTTGTAGTAGCCGTAGCTGGAGGTGGAATCGGTAGGGGGCGAGAGGGAGGGTCTGATGTTTGTGGCCAAGGCCCAGGCGAGGGTGCCGATGCCGATGATGGCGAGGATGATGGCGAAGAGACGGAGGATTACTTTCCAGAGGAAGGTTGGGTCGTCGGCGTGCATTTGTTGGCGTGAGGGGCGCGCCATGGTATGGATTTGGGAGGGGTATTGATGTCCGTTGTGATTTAGATCAACGACGGACGGACAAGAAGATCAGATGAAATATAAAACGAGTGGAGATACAATCGCAACAAAAGAATGTCCGATTGTTAAAATACAAAGGACCGTAGCGCAGGCGATTCCGCCATGCTGAAGAAGATAGCCACCCCCTGTGGCTCGAACACGAAGGAAGGAAAGGGTTGTGGTTGGCCCCTGCCCTCCGCCGGGATGTAGTAGGCACGGGGTCTAGCCCTTGCCAAGCCAGGGTCAGGCGGCCGCATATGCTCAGCATATAGGGCTCTCACCCCGGCTGAACTTGCCGCATATGCGTGTTGACCCTGGCTCAAATTTGGCTCTCGGGGCCACGGGCCTTAGAGCCTACCTAATATATAAAGCATATGCTCAGCATATGCTCAGTATATACTTAAAGTGTTGGAAATACATTAGTGGGCGATCATGAACATCGCTTTTTACTACCAGCGCGCAGGCTTTTAAAAAAAGTCGCCTATTTATAAAGTAGTTATATTATAATCTCGGTTTATTATCTATAGAAGTTATTTCCACCGTTATACTCTATAACTTAGTTATAACGACGTTACTAGTTATTAATAAACGGGTTAATATCGTTTTCTATATTAAGATTTTCTTATTTTTTTAATTATATTATTCCTAATACCTCTTTCCCCTTAATAAACGGCCGGCGCGCTACTATATAATTCTTTATAAAATTTTAAATATACTCGATAAAATTTAAATTAAGACTATTACCGGGCTAGTTTAAAAAATTAATATAATATTAAATAAATAGTAGTTTCTACTACTATAATATATAATTACTAGTATTATTTTATATAAAATATACTAGCCGGTTTAAATAAAATATAGCGAAATAGTAATATATTAGTAGTAAAAGTAGTTCTAAAATATATTTTTAATACCGGTATTAGTTAATTCTATCTCGTTTTAAATATCTATAGAGTAAAAAGTTAAAATCTAGAGTAAAATAAAACCCGGTTATATATAACCCTCTCGCCGAGAAGAATCGTAACTCTCTTTATATATATAGTCTTTTCCGCCTATTTTCGTAGTATATTTATAGTTATTAGTTAGAGAATAAATATATCTCTTAACTTTAGTTCTTCTAGTTAATAAATATAATATAGAATTTTCTAATTCTAAGTAATTACCCTCTAAAATATGAATATTATAAATCCGGAAAATAATTTTTCTAAATACGTAGGCTCCTACTCTTTATTCTTTAACTAAGTAATATATATTTTATTTTAATTCTCGCTTAATTTAATCGATATCTCGTTAGTATAAATAATTAAATCCTAGCCGAGAATAAATCCCTAGTATATATAATCTAGATACTAGTTATAGCGTTTCTCCCGTATCTTTAACGTAAGATTAAGTTTCGAATATAGAGAATATCTATTTAATCCCGCCTCCTAAAAGGCCTTCTCTATCGTTTTTTATAATATTTTAATATATACTTTACGGGCTACCGCTACCTATAATTTCTAATAATATATATAACTTGATATAATTAACTACGTTATACGGTCGATTTCTTTTTAATATAGTAATAGGGGCCGGCCGGACCGCGTATTAACTATTAAATTATAGATATAAATAGAGTTATCGCTATAGATTTTGGCCTATTTAGTTAAATAGTATATATTATTTATAATTAAAGTAATTACGACCCCGTTACGTATTTAAATAACTTTAAAAAGTACTCTTTTAATATTCCGGGTATAGGTAATTACCCTCTATATAACTAGATTTATTTCCCGATATTATTTCTATATAGATATAACTTAATAAGTAGTTATTTATATATAAATAATTATTAATATAAGATTTTATAGTAGAGCTAAATAAACTTAGTATTTCTAATACTTTAAATTATAACCTCGTATATATTAACGAAGCGTTTATAACGTAGTTATTTTAGGGCTTTTAGGCTTATAATAAATATATAAAAACTAAATTTAATAAAATTTATCGGTATATATTAAATATATACTATTATTCCTAGGGTCTTTATATATTATAGAATAGAATAAGGAACTCCTTCCCTTCCCCGGCTAGAGAAGAGTACGCTTCGGATTGGCGTGGGGATCCCTAGAGGGAATACTAGGGTAGAGTGAGGTAGGGTGGGGCGTGGGGTAGAGATCGCGGTTCGATCCCCACCCCAAACTAGTGGGGTAGGGATTTACCAAGGGATCCCCACTGCGGCGCCAAGATAATAGCCTTAGGGACGTATTATAGCTACTGCTGCCCCCATAGATATACGCACTCATAGCTGCTGCTACTGCGCACTCATGGCTACTACTGCCCCCATAGATATACGCACTCATGGCTACTACTGCCCCCATAAATATACGCACTCATGGCTACTGCTGCCCCCATAGATATGCGCACTCATAGCTGCTGCTGCCCCCATAGATATACGCACTCATAGCTACTACTGCCCCTATAGATATATATACTCATGGCTACTACTGCCCCTATAGATATATACACTCATAACTACTACTACCCCCATTATAGATTAATAATAAGATATATTATAGATTATACTATAGAGAGACGATTATTATAATAATTATTATAATTAATATTTATTATTATTCTTTACTCTTTATCTTTTAATCGATTTTAAATCGAAATATTCTTTAGAATAAAATATTAAATTTAAGGGAAAATATTAATATTAAAATATATTAGTAAATATTTAAAAAGAGTTAGTTTTAAATTTAAAATTAAAATTAAACTATTATTTAAACGTCCCCTTAATTTTAATATAAACGAATTAAACTACGTCTTTAATAAAACCTTCGGTTATATTTAACTTTAGACTAATAATAGTCTTAATTTTAATATTAACTTGAATAATTATTAAGTCCGAGTGTTTATTTTATAAATACACGTATTTATAGGGGTAGTAATAGTAGTAGTAATTATAAATATATATATTTATAGAGGTAATAGTAGTTATAAGTACGTATATTTATAGAGGAGTAATACCTTAGCGGAGAGCTATAGTTATTAGTAACGGTATAAATACTATATTAAATATCCGATACCGTTAGTAGACCGTATATTTAATAAATTAATAAAATACTACGTATTTAGAATCTTACGTCTACTAGTTTAAAGGTCTTCGAAAGATTATAGTAAAATAAAGAGACGTTATATATATATTAATATACTTATTCTAATATTATAAAACTACCGTTTAACCTACGACTAATAGTTAGGTAACTCGGTACGGTCGTATTATTTATTAAAACGCCAAGGCTAGCGCTCGGGAATATATATAGTAGAGAAATATTAATATTTTCGTTATTTTAAGGCCAGAATCTTTCGATTCAACCGATTTTCTCGCGGGGGTATATCTATAGTTCTATATATAGTAGAGGTAGGGGCTAATATATTTATATATTTATATTTTTATATCCCTATACTTAAGTTACTAGTGCCTATACCTAAGTACCTAATAGGTTAGTACGGGTAGTCTATTTTAAAACTAGACCCTATTTCGTATTTTATAGTTGACTAAGTAGAACCAAGCCCCGGTTAAAAATAAAATAACGTATTATCGGTATAGGCGTGTCATAAACAAAATGGTCTATAGGTATGAATGAAAAACGATTATAGGCTGATACGTGGAACCGTTACGACACCGTGTATATATTGTAATCTACTTCCTTAGCCCTCCCCTAAGGTAGCCATGAGTGCGTATATCTATGGGGGTAGTAGTAGCCATGAGTGCGCATATCTATGGGGGCAGCAGCAGCAGCAGTAGCCATAAGTGCGTATATTTATGGGGGCAGTAGTAGCCATGAGTGCGCATATCTATGGGGGCAGTAGTAGCCATGAGTGCGCATATCTATGGGGGCAGTAGT
>JAABUS010002251.1_pt1 | contig 37191 bp, 41 predicted proteins | sample 5560161 | NCBI WGS metagenome assembly JAABUS01 (sample SAMN10711885, study PRJNA513376) | rock metagenome | isolation source: Antarctica rocks | place: Antarctica: Victoria Land, Trio Nunatak nord | collected 2016-01-04
ACACGATCAGGAAACACAATTCTTCAAAGAGCATTAAGTCATTTCGATAGGACTGATCCGAGATGAGATATATATTCTTATAAGCCTCTCTATGAAGTTTCGAAATGGTTGATACCCCCCATCCAACACTACGGCGCTACGGTTTTTGAGTCGGCTGTCCTGGGGATGCGATGGCTACGGAGGAGGGGGAAGGAGCGAAGATGGGGGGAAGGGGGCTTTGTTGATTCACGGTGTGGGGTCTTGGGGAATGGTTTGTTCGGGGGGGGATTCTCTCGCTTTCTGGGAAGAGATGGTGCTGTGGTTTTCGAGGGTTTGTGTGCAAAGGTTTTGATGATGTGGTGATGGGCTGGTGCAGACCCATAGGTCGATGAAAGTATTCCGGCGGCTCGGTCGTGGGGTACAGTAGAAGGAGCCAACCAGGGGGGGAACATCGAGAGATGCTGACCTGTTTTAGATGGAAGCAGTGCACCAAGGTTGAATGCGGAATGTGAGGAAGAGGCCGAACATGGCAATCCGAGAATGGGAGAGAAGTGGAACGTACCTACAAAATGGTTTGTATATTCAAATCATCCATGAAAACACGCAGTTCTTGGATTGATCTTGTTCGAAGATTATCTCCATACTGTATGTTCATGGCCTGCAGTTTCCCATATCAGCTGTATAAACCCTGCTACAGACCGCAGCAGCAGATCGCCGTAGACTGAGTAGAGCAAGCGCTCCTTTATCTATGTCCATGCTTTATCTATCCTGTCATACCACTGTTACCACAGCGCCCCGTGATGCTCTGCAATCCGCGGTCTGAGAGCTCTAATGTCCCAAACGCCACGCCATGCCCTATCCTGGAGGTGGGTTAATAACATGCTACTGCTGGGGGCATTGTGCGTCAGCGCCGCCTTCATCCTCCTCGTCATCTTCCCAAGCATCTCCGCCTTGGTTGTCGTTCGCGCCGAAGTCCGCTATATATGCTGTATCGTATGCTACTTCGTCCACCTCTTCGGTCACTATCGGCTTGGGAGGGCCAGGCAGCAGCTCCTTCAGCTTGGAGAAAGCCTGATGTTGCTCCAGCCAGTCGTGCTCGGGGAATTGGACGTTGATGGTTAGATATAGGTCCCCTTTCTGATCTGATTTCTTGAAGAAAATGCCCTCGCCTGCGATCTTGATGACCTGACCTGGCTTCAGCACTGCCGGTTCCTTTTGAGGATGTCGGACGTGTATGCCTCTCCCATCAAGGTGCTTGAGGACAACGCGGGAGAAGCCGCAAAGGGCCTCGGCGAGGGTAATGTCGATATCCGCGGCAAGATCGGCGCCAGCTCTTCGGAGCAAGTTGTGGTCCAGTTCTTTGAGAACGAAGATAATGTCACCAGGCTCCTGATCGGGAACCTGATCCGCTTCTCCTTCGAGCACAATCCTCTCTCCGTGACTGCCGGTCATTAGCAAAAGTCGAATTCAGATGCCGATGTCAGGCTCTTACTTCGATCCGCGCGGAATGTATAGCTCCAGCAGCTTGTGCGTCTCGACAACGCGCTCGCCTTTGCACTTCTTGCATCGCTCCTTGTCTTTGTAGACTTTCCCTGTGCCTTTGCATGAGCTGCAGAGAACGGTTTCCTGCGTAACTAAGCCAGGTCCTATTGAGCGGAGGCCTTGCTTTACACCTGCAATACTGTCAGACCTGTGATAGCGAAATGATTACGTTGATAGAGGTACCTTTCCCCTGACAAGAAGCGCATTGCTTAGGCTTGGCCTTCTCTTTGCCGCCAGTCCCCTTGCAGTGGCTACATATGACGTTCTTCTTGCTGGTGAACTTCGTTGTCTTCCCCTTGTAGAGCTCCTCCAGCGTCACCTCGTAGATTTGTTCCTCGTCCGCGCCCTTTTGTGGCTTTCGCGGTCCTCGACCACCATCGAACCCAGGGGGCATGCCCCCCATGCCGCCCATACCTCCGCCCATACCAAACATCTGCGAGAGCATCTCCTCCAGGTCGACGCCTGCACCCATACCTGGCCCATTAGGGCCTTCGAAAGCTGACATGCCATGTGTATCGTAGAGATGCCTCTTGTCATCGTCCGAAAGTATCTCGTAGGCTTTGCCAACTGCTTTGAACTGGATTTCTGCGGCGGCTCGATCATCCTCTGCTACCTTGTCTGGGTGACTTGATAGCGCAGCCTAGGGACCTTAGCATAGTGATATCAGACGAAAGTCCCGGTCCGAGGGGACGAACTTTGTGGTACGCTTTCTTGATCTCGGCTTTGCCTGCTCCTCTCTCGATGCCCAAGATCGCTATAAGCATGAGCAATGACGCCCCCGCGCAAATACACGCAGTAGCTGACCGTACAGATCTATCTCCTCCCCAACACCGTCCACTGAACTCGTCAGCAAGTCATATTAACTTACTAGCAGACATGAGGCTTACTCTTCGCTGTTGTAGACTGAGAACTGGAATAGCGATCATGCGTGTTTGCTGGTAATTAAATGTAAAGCTTGTAGCGTAATCGTGGTCCTTTCAATTTCCTAGAATGTTCTTGGCTTTTTGTCGTTGGGAGCTTGCAGACGCCCAAAAAAAAGTTGTCGATGATTTCACATGCACCGGGTCTAGATTTCAAGCTTCAAACAAACTTCAGACAAGTCTTATGCAAACATCATATATTTCCTTTCTCATTAAAATTTCCCTTAGGACGTTGCGAAGATCTACTTTTCGAAGGTGTTTCAACTGTCCAGGTAATGTTTGCAGTACGGCAGAGCTCTCTCAGAAGTACACCCTGGACCTGCCACACCTGCCGCTGCCTTTCCACCTCGGTGCGCAAACAGCTATCCGAACGTCGAGAGTCACAAAAACTTCCAAAAAGCCCCACGAGGACTCGCTTCGCGCCCTCACCCACAGGATATCTACATTTGGGCTCTCTAAGGACCGCTCTCTACAATTATCTTCTGGCCAAGGCGACCGGCGGTCAATTTATACTACGCGTGGAGGACACAGACACCGTCGGTACCTCGAATCAAGTCGCGTCGTTCTGGAGGCTGATGGGAGAAGAAAAGGACGATACCTGGCGCGGAAGAAAGGTTGTATCGTGACCTAGAATGGGCTGGGCTACAATGGGATGAAGGTCAGTGGTGCCAAACTTGATAGTTGATCAGGCTGACAAGGAATAGGTCCCGAGATTGGTGGTCCATACGGGCCATATAGACAGGTCAGCGATGAGTCTGTCAAATGATAATTTTGCAGCTAATTGAAGGTTTAGTCGGAGAGGACGGTTCTATATCAAGATCACTCGCGGCAGCTACTTCAGTCCCACCATGCATACCGCTGTTTCTGCTCGCCCGAACGGCTAAACAATCTAGCTCAAAATCAGAACCAGTATGACGGCGCCTGCAGACTGATCTCGGACCCTGAAGCTGAAGAGCGAGCTGAGAAGGGCGAAGCACATGTCATACGGCTGAAATCGCCTGAGCGACCTCCTGAATTTGTCGATTTGGTGTATGGCAAGGTTGGTAAACAGAAGCTGGGCTCGATCGCCGCCGCCACCCCTGGGGGCCTTTCTTTCGAGGATCCAATATTGCTGAAGTCGGATGGATTGCCAACCTACCATCTGGCCAATGTTGTTGACGATCACCATATGAATATTACGCATGTGATACGAGCTACAGTGAGCGCTATTCACTACATAGCCATTGCATCTGCTAAAGGGTCTAGGAATGGATGTCGTCGACTCCGAAACATCTAGTCATCTACAAGGCATTTAATTGGGAACCCCCCAGCTTTGCGCACGTGGGTCTACTGCAAGACCTTCAGCAGCAGAAGATCAGTAAAAGAGACCAGGGGCAAGCTAGCCTTGACTTGAGGACATTCCAGGAAAAGGCAGTGTTCCCCGAAGCCTTAATAAATTATGTCGCTCTATTCGGATGGTCCCATCAGCGTGCCACAGAGGTCATGGGCATGAAGGAATTGATCAACGCAGTAAGTTGATGTCTCTGGTCTCTCTATGTGCATCAATTGACATTTTCTAGTTCGATCTGAAATTCACTAAAGGGAATACTGTTGTCAACCCAGAGAAGCTCGAATACTTTCAAAAGAAACATGCATCGAAGTACATTCAGGCGCGTGGCGCAATGTTTGAGCGTATGATAGAGAAGATTTTGAGTATTGCGGAGCAGAAACCCCAGTATCATGCAGGGTGAGATGCACGAGTAAACGCATCAATTGTTGCCGCTAAACCATTATACCAGGTCCAACATCGCAAGAGAGCGAAGACTACGAGAGCGCATAACATCTACACTGCAACACTGTGGCCACAGCTACAGTGGTCCGCAAAGTTTCTATGACTCGTACTTCTACTTTTTCCGATCACTAAAGCCGAAGGACTACTTTGCACACATCGTGTCTGGTAGCCGGCGAATGCTCGCCGAGCGTCATAATGGCGAATGGATATTGAAGAGTAACGCCAAGCTGCTCCCCTTGACTTTAAAAGAGACAGCAAGCCATTACATTGACGTTACGATTGATAGGTTGAAGGACATTAGCGAAGACGGCTGGCATGCGTCGCAGCTGCACCAATTCATGGAAAGCATCTTGAATGATGTTGGGCCCCATACACAAGTAGTCGATTCTACAATAGCGCAGAAGCATCTCGACTTCCACCTCTTCCTTAGATGGGCGCTCACGGCAGGATGGTCGGGTCCCTCGAATGTGGTATCGATGGAGATCCTGGGTAAGGCAATATCGTTGCAGAGACTTACAGACGCCTCGACCACTCTGCTTGAACATACAGAGAACCCATAATCTTTATCATAACTGCTTGCACTATCTTGAACGCCATCGTACCTCCATGCATGCGCTTGCTAATGTTATTCATGGGTTCACACTAACGCCCTCGCCGCGTGCTGCGGCCCCAACACCATTGAAGAGCTTAGCCTTTACTTCACCAGCTAAGAGTCCGGTGATTTCCTCGCCAGCAATCTTGTTGCTATCCTTTACTATCTTCTCGAGCTGGGCATCTTTCGTAGTCGATCGCTGCTGACCACCTCTTGAACTTGCTTGTAAGGTTCTCTCGGCATCCTGGATCTTCTGACTAAGGTCCAGCATCTGCTTGCTGCTGTACTCGCGGTTCGTAAATAACGGGGACTGGCTCAGAGTTGAGACCCAGTACTTGTTCCACAGAAGTTCCAGCAGGTGTGTGTCGAGCGTGCTCTTGTACGATGTGACCTCGAGCGAATAATACCGACTCGCATGAGCACCAAAGTCCTCCATCTTCGCCAGCGGAATCGTCTGGTACCCATCGTCAGCTTCACCCGAAGCGGGCTTGTAGTCTTCTGGAAACGTCCGGAAAGCCCCAATATCCACCTTCCCTGCAGAAATCGTTCGATCCGGATCGACAACCACGGCCACAAATGGGTCATAACCTTGCTGCTGCAACATCTGTGTTGCCACATCCGTCCCTGAGAGCCAGCACCCATAACCAGGATGGCTATGATACCACCCTACAGCGTTCTCCAGTTTCCCAGCCTCTCGACACGCAGTCAGATACTGCACCATATACTCATCTGCTTGCGCCCCAGCATTGACATTCGTCTCCGTGCCTTCAACAGGTAGCCTGAACGCATCGGTGACCACGAAGGTGTCTCCGGCGATCTTGCCCTGCATCAAGCCCATGACTTCGATGGAGCCGCCAGAGCGGGCGTGCATAACCATCTTGATGAGGGCGACGGCGGAGATGCGGACGTTCTTGAAGTGGTGGGGGTCTTTGCGCCATGGGTGGGAGGATTGGATGGCTTTTTGCTCGTCGGCGTCGTAGCTGTAGAGGGCGTCACGGTTGGGGTCGACGAGTTTGACGGCGTTTTCGAGCTCTGTTATCGATAAGCTGATGGGTTTGGAGGGAAAGGGAGGGCGAAGAGCTTACCCCATGCTTTGAGTGCGCTGGCCATAATCGTTTATGTTAGGGTAGGGCCATGTACGATGTGGGGTTGATTGACCATTCAGATCGTCTTTAAGATGTTAGTGTCGAATCTGAATTAATCTGGAAGTGATGGAACCGTGAGCTCGGTGATGCGTAGCTTATGCAGGGATCTCGTAGGGCTGCGTTCATTGAAGCGCGAAACAAATTCACCCGAGGTTCTGCCGGCGGGTGTAAACAATCAGTAAACAACTCTTCATAAACTCTTTGCTTTCATCCATGCTTCATATTGATGATGCGATGACATTGGGTTTGTGACAGTTGAGCAAGATACACAGTATCTACGGCGACTTTTCTCACGACTGCAAGGCTTCGCCTTTCGCACAGTCAGCCATGCCGGCCATGGATACAAGCTACCTCACCACGCAGATGACGACTATCATAGGGCAGTTGCATGGCTTGTTCGATGATATCGGAGTACCTAACCACGATAGAGAGTCGAAGGAGGCAGAGGTAGGCGCGATTTTGATTTGCCAACAAGATTGCGCTGACGCTGGCGTAGCTCTTTGCTGCTTTGTCCGAGACCTTGAACAACCAGCTTCGGATAGTCACTGCGTAAGTAATACACAGAAGATCGTGCCACTTCCTCGCATGTGCTGACAGCGCTTCACAGCGAGAAGACGGAGCTGACAGAGGAGGCGCATCGTATCATCAAAAGCATACGACAGATGGAGGCATCCTTGGAAGACGATAAGGTCATAACGTCTTATCGATCAGAAGATGAAGATATCAAAGTCACTGTGCCTCTTATTCGCTGCCTACAAAGCCTCAAAGAGAGACACAATACCATGGCCAAGCTGCACCGCGAAAGGTTCGAACAAGTCAAGAGTAAGCACCTGGCTCTTATTTCAAGGCACTCCAACTAATCTTGGCGCAGAGCTTGTACAAGCCCTCGAATCATATTCGTCGCATCTTGAACCATCGTTCGTGAAGATCAAACTACCGCCCACCTCGACTAACGCTAAGCTTTCTCCTTCCTTCGACCTTTCTCCCTCCTATGTTGCTGCACTGGATAACGAGTTTTCACGAGTATATGAGGAGTATACACAGCGTGTCACAAACGTGAAAGCAATAGCAGAGGAGGTGGTCAATCTGTGGGCGGAGCTCGGCACACCACAGGCGCAGACGGATGCGACAATTGTCAAACACTATCGCGACGCTCCAGAACAGCTTGGTCTTCACGAACAGGACATTCGAAAGCTAGACGGCAGACGCGAGAAGCTTTTGGAAGACAAGCGCGGGCGAGAGCGTAAGCTCAAGGAGTTGAAGAGTACAGTCGAGAGTCTGTGGGACCGACTAGGCGTCGAAGAGGCTGACCGTAGGAGGTTCCTCGCTAGCAATCGTGGCTGTGGCCTCCGTTCAATCAACGAATTTGAGGCCGAGCTGGATCGTCTGAACGAATTGAAGCGCCAGAACCTACATCTCTTCGTCGAAGATGCACGATACAAGCTGCAAGAACTATGGGACGGTCTGTACTTTTCCGAAGAGGAGATGCTCGAATTTACACCAGCTTTCTCGGATGTCTACAGCGACGCTCTGCTATCAGCACACGAGGGCGAAATTGCTCGCCTAGAATCTCTGAAGGAGCAACGAGCACCCACCCTGCAGCTTGTGGACAAGCATCGATCTTTGATCAAGGACCGAGAAGATCTAGCTGCTTCAAGTCAAGACGCGTCGAGATTGCTGACCAAAGGAGCGAAAGGCGAGAAGCGCGACCCCACACGCTTGCTAAGGGAGGAGAAGATGAGGAAGAGAATCGCGAAGGACTTGCCGAAGGTTGAAGCCGAGCTCAAACGAGGCTTGGAGAACTGGGAGGACGAGTATGGTAGACCATTCCTCGTTCATGGCAATCGCTACCTTGATGAAATGGCGGCAGCGGCTACTAAGGCCCTACCACCTCGATCAAAGACCCCCTCAGGACTCCCACCGCCCGTCAGATCCACTAAACCTCCTCCGTCGGCCGCGCATTCGCGGGCTGGGAGCGTAGCTGGAAGCGTAACGCGATCCCAACCACCCCCAAGGTCAGGGGCTAGGACCCCTATAGGCGGTACTCTACGATACAATCCAATGGCAAGCTCAGTGATGGCAAGCTCCGTATCTTCCGCTACTGGAGGTAGGACTCCCACAAAGATACCGGCCCGAGTACCACTCGGCAGTATGCGCCATGGCAACAACTCGCCGCAGAGACGCGCACCAGGCGGGACCACCTACGAAACTAGCACTCTGCGAAAGATGGCTCCACCAGCGCGAGCACCACCACCACGAATGCGCGATCTCTTCGACCCGCCAACTGAGACACCCGTTCCCGACTCCGAGAACTTCCGCCCTGCCAGTTCCGCCTCCTCCACAGGTTCCGGCAGCGTCCGTCACATCACCCCCGAAGACGTCTACGACGACCGCGAACGCATGTCCTACGCGCAATACACCTCCGTCGAGTCCGAGCAAAACACCCCTAAGGCGTACTCCCATCACCAGCAACAGCAACGCCCGCAATACATCCCCTCCGCCGACAGCCGCCAGATCTCCACCACCAGCACCACCGCCGCCTCCGGCTCCGAGAACTGGGAGACCTTCGACGACGCCTCGGAGCCGGAAGCCGATGCCAGCGACGCCTGCTATGCGAAGCTGAAGGCTGCGAAGACGGTGGGGAAGCGCTTTGCGCCTGAGGGGGGGTATACGCCTCCGCGCGGTGGGCCGGGCAAGAAGCCGCGGGCTATCTATGGCAATACGCCGACGACGAGAACCCGAGAGGAGGGGGGACGTCATGTCGCTGGCAGCGATGCTGGGTGGACTGATGAGGATGCGTTCTAGACCTCCGCCTCTTAGGAGCGTTTGGTGCGGTCTTGTATCTTGACATCATTGGTACAAAAAGCCTGCGGGTTTGGCTTGCTTAGGCGTACATACATGGTGGCCTGCCTTCCAGGTCAATCCGGCCTGTGCTTCTCTGTCTGTATTTTCCCCCCAGCTGCGGGTTTCTTGTTTTCCCTGCAAATACCAAGGATGGGCGCACAGGCAGGCCCACATGGTTTCTTCAAGCCTGGCGTTTGGCTAGGCAAGGCGGACGGCTGCGGTGTCGGTATTCGGGAATGGGGGATTTTTCCTGTTTTGAAAAACTTTATGCATAGGAGGCACCTTAAGTCAGGACTCTCAAACTGTACATTTCAGATGATGCATGCAATGCGTGCCTCTTGGGTTGGCTGCTGGGTGTGACGGTGACTTTGGTGGATTGTTCAGAACCGATTGTGTCGTCCAGGAAATCAGAAAGGACAATGGGGGGGATCTGACCGCGATATAATCACTCGAGACTCGGAGATCTGGGCGAAAGGGATGACGTTGACACAGTTGATGGCGAGTTGCGGAGGGCACAACTTTCCAAGCAAGCGTTTTGCTCGTCTTTCGATGACAGCCGGCCCTACGAGAAATCCCAGCGCAGGTACATTACTACGCTCTTCCAACGTAGGCGATAGGATGGGAAAAGAAGACTTCCTTGAGATAACTCACGATAGAGGGGTATCATAGAATCCAACAAAAACGCCACGACCGCATGCGTAATCCGATCTAGAAAAATCCCCAACATGCTGATGCTCACCGTCTATGCCTATGCACCTTGATGCCACTCAACATCCTCACACTCCCCCACATGCTCTCGCTCACCCGCACCGGTAGCTTCCTGCCCTTCAGCCGCTGATCAATAAGCCACATCCCAACGACGAATGCCTCCTTCTCCAGATCGCCTCCCCGTCTCGTATCGACAAGCTCCCACACCTCTGCCAGCACGTCATCTGGCAACCTGCTACGCCGCCAGATATCTCGCACAATGATGTTGCACACGGTGTCGCTAGGGGGGTCGCGAGGCGGTAGAAGGAGATTTTTGTTGGCCGCCCAGAGGCCCTCGTAGCGTTTGCGCTCGGCTTCGGAGACTGTGTCGCGCCAGCGCTTGCGGTCGCCTTCGTGGTGCTTGTTGGGGTGTTTCCTGATGATGTGGGTGCGGCCTTTCTTGTAGAGAATGTCTTCCTCCTCGTATGTTTTGGATGGTCGTAAAGTCTGCTTCATTTGTTTCGCAGGGCTGGGCGTACGGCTGATGTGGTCAGAGCTTTTGGTGCGGTGGAAGAGGTGATGAGGCTTGCCGTGGCGGTGAGGAGGAGGTAGATGAGGCTTTGTGGGGGAGGGAGCGCGGGAGGATGCTAGAGAGGAGGCGACCATGGCGTTGGCGAGGGAGTCGGCTGTGAGCTGAGGGATGAGGCTTGTGGTGGATAGTGTGGGTTCGCGGGTAAAGAGAGCTTTTCGTTCTGGCTCGTATGAGAGTCGCTGCGGTCTTATACTTGGCCTCGCCAGCGCGCTTGATGTGGAGATAGATTCTGATGCACTACGTGGTTCCCGTCTGCGGGGAAGTTCCTTGAGAGGGGAAGGGAATTTGTCGACAGCGGAAGTATACGACGATTCCGAGGAGCTCGCAGTTGACCTATCGGGTGAGCTGGACATTGTGTTGTCTCTTTCAAGCGGCAAGGCGGGTCGCTTTGGATGCCCACGAATAGGTGGAGGTTTCGGTGCTGGGCCTTTAAGTGAAACTGGGGTTTGAGATCTCACAGCCAGTGGTTGGACTGGTCTCGCCGCTATCCTAGCAGCAGCGTGGGCACCCACTGAAGAGGAGTTGGTGTTAATGAGGGTGGTTGATCCACGCTTCCTCGTTGGGGGCTTCGGCGGATCTGGAGGCATTGTTCTTTGCAATGAAAGTCGACCAGAAAGAGGTCTGATGGGAGTCGGACTGGCAAGCGAGGGAGCTGGACTGCGAACAGGGTGAGCTTCATGGAATGAGGGTTTCCTGCTTCGAGTCTTCCCTCTCTCGTAAAGCTGTATGAGGGCATTCGTGGCTGCAATTGGTGTCACGTCCGTAAGTCGGCCCTGTATCGAAAGTTCGCTATGTGCACGCTGCAATGGTGACGGTCGTCGAGGGTTGGACCGTGGAAGCCCCAGGGATTCTGGCATAGGCGAAGAGCTGGTGGCAGCCATTACAGCAGCGATGTGTGACGGTGACTGTTCTCGACTCAAGCTCGGCGCTGTCCTCTTAATAGGACCATTGCTGGCAGACACCTGCTGTCCTATCTGCCCTGGACCAGAGTCACCAACAGGTCTCCTTAGATCATTCGCTGGAATTGTTTCGAAAGTTGTTCGTCTGGTAACCCTTTTCCGACCCCCTCCTGCAAAAGAAGCTGCAGCAAGAGCTCCATTAATGCCACTGTGCTTGCTTCTACTCGAGTTTGAGGATGTCACACAAGAATTGAAGGCTAGAGTAGCACCTTGGAGGGCAGTAGAAGGGGTGCCTGGATCAGATGCTTTGGCGGAGTTTGAATGGGGTTTGTCCCGAAATTGGTTACCGGATTTCATCAAGCCATGAGTAGAACCGTGATCGTTCGTTTGCTGTACAATTTCTCATGTTGGTGAGTTTGAGGTTCCAAAGACAAGTTATTACTCGGAGCCCCCTTCCAGAGCTCTTCACAGATGTTATTTCCACAAGTGTTGCCAAGCCCGAAGTTGGCCCGGAGAGGTTTCTCTGGGTAATACAGATATTCGAAGCTGAGCGCACAGGTACTAATCGAAATTCAAAGTCATTACTCTATTGTGCTCGTCTATCTCTATCCGCCGAAATCCTTCACGAAGCCTCCATACTCTATGAATGAACGCCGGAAACACCTCGCTAGCGACAGCAACCAGGGTATCCCATGCAGAAGCCAGATCATAAAACCGCCCAACACTCATAGAAAGCCAGAGGAAGCGCAGCGCCCTCTAGTAAAAGTCCGAACCAGAGCTCTGTCCCATATTATCAGAGGCTGTTAGAATGAAGCTACGACCAAGCCCAGCCATGATCGAGTCCACCTTCTCACAGATGACCTGCTCGTGCTAGGTTTGATGGTTGGCTGCGCCATCGTCTCTTGCATCGATATATGCTGAGCCCTGTGCGCATCCAAATCTCCCATGGCAGGCCGTGAGCGATGGCCGAGTTCGAAGCTGGGAGACACAAGAGGCTTCATCCTTTTCCGAACCAAAGTCCGCTGCTCAAAAGCATAAGCCAATGATATGAGGGTCTCCTCGCTCCATCTGCGACCAACAAAGGCCAAACCGAAAGGTACACCGGGTCCGACCTGTACCATCGTACCTTTCTTGTTCATGGTCGTTGCTGTTCCGGTAGGGTAGAAGCCCAAGGGTACAGTGATAACAGGCAATCCGGCTATAGCAGGAAGGTGAAAGGAAGTGAATGTAGGCATAACCAGGGCGTCTAGGTTGTATCTATCAAGTGCACCGAGCACGCCCATGTCTTCAGCCATGTGCAAATTGACTTGATAGGCCTGCCAGGATTCTGGGCTAGCATTGGTAATGTTTCGCGTTGACTGCCGGTCCCAGACGTAAGTATCGCGATTGGGGTACTCTTCGCGCGGGTCAGACTTGGTGTATTGGGAGACGTCGTACAAATTGTGAATGTTGTTCGGGTTTTGGACTAGTTGCGAAAGGTAGTCGGTAAGGCCTGCAAGGAAATCTGTATCAAGGACAATGCTGCTGTTGCCATGGAACGCAGGAGGATCGAAGTTTGCGAAATTCGCTTTGTCCACAACCGATGCTCCTGCGCTGATGATGATCTGGAGGGCTTCTTCGAAAGCAGCCATGACTGGGGCAGTCGATTCGTCCAAGTAGTAATCAATGCCATTACGAGGTACACCTACTCTAGCACCCTTGAGGCCAGAAAACGTACATGCTTTAGCATAATCCGGAGCTTTCTCGAAAGGCTGAGCCAAGGTCCAGTTGTCGTATTTGTCTTTTCCGGCAAATGCAGAAAGCATGTAGGCAGCATCTTTCACCGTCCTCGCCATAGGCCCTACAGAATCCTGCCGAAGACTGATTGGTATGACCATGTTTCGGGAAGTAAGACCCAGCGTTGGCTTGATGCCCACTATGTTGCTACGCTCTCCAGGAAGTACGATGCTACCACTGGTTTCTGTGGCTAGAGAACCCAGCGCAAGTCCAATTGACACGGCTACAGCACTGCCGCTGGAGCTCCCACTTGGGTCTTGATGTGGATAGTAAGCTCCATAGACTTGACCACCGTAGGCACTCCAACCATGAGACGAGCTAACTTGGCGGGATCTACATTGCGCCCATTCGCCCATTGTCGCCTTCCCAAGAATGACGGCTCCGGCATCGCGAAGCTTGCTGACCACAGGCGAATCGCGAGAGACGGTAGCTCCAAGAAGTGCATATGAGCCAGCTACGACAGTCAGCAATGTCAACAAAAGTCTGCCTCCATCACTCTCTACTCCAGATGGGGTAGTGCCGGAAATGGCTCGAAACCGGAATGTCTTACAGGTGTTGTTCATCTTGTCATACGTCGCGATGTTGTCCTGTACCGCATTAATCCAATATCCTAGTCTTCGTTCTGGGGGTTTGGCATTCTACCTTGACAAGGATGGGCACCCCATGCAAAGGTCTATAATATTTTAGCAATCAAAGACGTTTGGTTCTCTCTAAGTTCACTCACCCCCGCACACTGCCAGCAGCGCGCTCTGCATCAAGGCTACGAGCGATGGCCAGTGCATCTGGATTGATCTCGCCGACTGCATGAAGAACGGAGTTGACTTCCCAGGTGCGCTGAATGTACGCCTACTTCGGTCGGCGCTGAACAAGGATCAAACACAGTAAATTACTCACGTTTACGAGAATTTCGCTCGTCAGAGTCCCATCGCTGAAGAGGCTTTGGAGTTCATCGATCGTGATCTCATCAAGACGTGAGAATGCTCTCTGGCCGAAATCCTGAGGATGCTGGTAAGTGAGTAGCTCTCGCTGACCGCGAGATTCTGCAGTCAAAATGGAGAATGAAGGCAAAACATACAGCAGCCCCAAGTAGAGGCTGGCCGCCAGGCGCATGGAATCGTGCAAGTGGCTGTAAAGAATGTCGTTTAATTTACAATAGTGGGTATGAAGCGCAAGATAGATATTCGGGCTTGGAAATTTCAATGGTGTCGTAGACAGTAGGAGAGTGTGTCAGGGAAAAGCGGTCACGAAGAAATAAGCGGATACTGTTGAGAGAAGAAGCCGGGAGATGGGAGGCAAACTGTTCTTAAAAGAAAGGGCAAAGGACGGGCGGAGGCTGTTGGGAAAGAAAGTCAGATTGCCGGAAAGAGCGACGATAAAGGCGGAATCACAATCTGTCATTATTGTTGTTGTTATTCACGCAGAGAGATACCGAAACCGCAAGGTGCTTGGCATGACCCGTGATCCATAATATTTCAGACATGTGAGAGACCGATGGAAACAAGTGCTTCGCACCAGTGGGCAAGATAGGATAACGTTAAAGGAGTCATCTCTGTAAGCCTGGGGTAAGAAGGCGATAAGACGTGAGACAAAGACCGTTGAGTGCCAATAAGAGGCTACTGTGTGGCTGACATACATGCTGCATTGTCTAGACTAGAAGCCAGTTGTGTCATGCTCAACCGATGACGAGGGAAAGAGAGATACAAGATCCGGTCAGAGGCGGATGGAAGGCGGAATACCTTAGCGAGCACAATCACTTGCAATTTGACCAATCAATGGATGTTGTTCTGGCACTAGCTCGTTTTCGATTTCATAACAAACAACCTCAGCCACACCTCCTTTATCTTGCGACACACCCAGATTTAGACGTAGCACTACTGAAACGCTCCCTCTTCCACAGACAGGACTAGACTACTTGCATGCTTCCTGCATCAGCATGCGACGTTTCGCTTATGACGCAATGTCTCCCTCATACGTCAGCCAGATTCACCAGGTTGATACGATACGACGGACTAAGCAATATGCGAAGACTCGCAGCCAGAAGCCAACACATTAAAGAGCTAGGTCTACCTAGTCGAAACAAGTAACAAGCCGCAACGTTCTTTGCAGAATGACACACTATCTCTCTTAGCTAACCCCTGTAGAGCGCATCTAAGCAGTGTATAGGAGATTGCTTCCTTTGTGCAGCTCCGTCGTAGGATATTAGCTGACACCTTCCAATCCCTCAGAGCTCGATGGGATCCCCGCTCGTCATACCATGTCCGTCTAGGCTTGATTCTCCAAGCCTGATGCGGGCAACTCGTTCCGCGCTGGGAGGAACGATCACCAGTATCGCAGCGTAAGAGAATTGATAAGCGAGCGAGGCCTCGTTGCCATACTGCATCAGCGATACCATGTCAGCAATTGGAGAATGCTCTGGGTTGAAGAAAACCTACGGCAAGTCCAGCACAGGCAAATTCGGAGTGAATTGGATTATTCATCCAAAGGATTCCATGAACTTTCTCATGCGCCCACCTCATACTGATGGGCTTGCGAAAGTCAGCGACTGCATTGTCTGTGTTTGGTCAAGGCTTACCTTGCCACCGTCCTCCTCATACTGTTCATCGAACGTAGGGCCGTGGAGTCTCTTTCTTACCACCGTGATATGGCCTTTATACTCTCTGTCCAGTCCGTCAGGTTCGTCAGAATTGTCGTAATCGCCGTAATCATCGTGTTCTTCCATCCCTTCACGCTTACGAACACTGCGTTTCAAGTCTTCTAGAAAAAGCTCAATAGGATCACCTCTCTCGTCGCTCAATTTGGCTGCCATGAGCTCTGCAGATGACATACCGCCCATGCGCATCAAGTCTTGTCGACTTTCCCAAGAATTCGCTGGCGGCTGGTTACTTACAATGGGATGGATTCCTACCTTGAGTCCATAAGCGCTAAAAACCGAATATACGGCGAGATCGACACCCTTGAAAGCCGCCGGCAGCGACTTCCGGCTCTTCTCTTGGGAATGTGCATACTGATGATGGCAGAAGAAGCCTATGATGCCTCCTATTCGCGAGGTTAGTGTCAGAGCTCGGGAAAGAGGTGTTGATCGCCTTGCCTCTTGGCATGAAGTCTGCTTCTCGCAACGCATCGCCAGCAATGCGGTAGAGCGGAAAATGGCGGGTATTAGCAACAGGACTTGCAGAAAGACCTATTGACGAGTAATAAAGATTGTAAGTGAGCGTGATACGATACCCATTTGTGACTTCGAGGACTTCGTGCTCGCAGTCGCCGTAAAAGGCAGCCCAGTGGATGGAGTTCAAGTCTGCTTGAGCCCATGCAAAGTCTACCGCCCGACCTCGATGTTTCACATGGAGGGAGCCACCTGGCAAGAAACTTTGTCAGTGATATGTCTTCCATTATGACCATGAGGCTGAGGATAGCATCTAGGCGGACCAGAGTCCAGGTTTTAGAAGAGGCTTGAGTCCACTGTCAAGCATCTACGCCAAAATAAGATATCCCTGAAATGCCGCTCTACTCTTCGCGGATGCTTCAGAGTGACCATTAGACATTCGACGATCAACCTGTGGTGAAACAGGCCAGGGAAAAACCCTCGTCTTGCACAGCCTTTCAACAAGTAGTCTGCTGGCTCCGATACCTATTTAATTTGTATCGCGAGACCCTCGAATGTTTCACACGTGCATACATAAGAGCGTCAAGGGCCTACCTTCATGCTTGCAAGGTAAACAGACGACGAGCGAGCCAAACTGGAGAGCTCCACGGGGTGTATCAACGTGGGTTTGGAACTTTCCTGAGGGGCCTGCATAGACCTGAAGCATTCATCAGGACGGGGTAATGCTCCTAGGCACGGGTGTCTTAAGGGATTAACATACGTTGAGTTTATACAACTCAGCTCGAACCCCTTGCGGACCAAATCCTATTGCTTGACCTCCAGCGACCGTACTAGGAAGGAGAACCTGTTGAATAGATTCGACGATACCGCAATCGTGAGGGTGAAAGTTGGTAGAAAACATGGAGGTGTCGAGCTTAGTCGCCTTCCGATAGTTCTCGTCCAAAATATTGTTACCTGCAAATCCGAAGGTAGCCGGCTGGCATGCTTTCAAGAGAGCAGTGAGCAATGAGCCCGACTCTTCCGGCTGCGGTGGCAATGGAAAGGAGATCCTCGACATTGCCGAGCCAGTGCTGGCATCCCAGCGAAGTGTGATGGGTGGGCATGTTGGCTTTGGCTTCGTAGTCGTCGTAGCAGCTGGTTCAGGAAAGGGGATGGAGCCGCCGCATGCGAATGTGGCTATGGCTGCTTGACCATTGACAGCAGTCGAGAGATCCTGAAGCAGGGCAACATTGGACTTCCCACATCTATCCTGCGGGCTCATGGTTGGGTCTTGCATCTCGACAAGTGCAGTCTGACCAAAGGCGCTTGCAGCTGAAGGGACTTTCATTGGAGAGAAACGACACGAAGGAGGCACGACCTTGATCGCTTTATGCTCCATGCCATCGTATAGGCAACCATCGTTACAGCCAGGCAGACGAGCCTTTATGCAGTCCTAGGGATCCCTTACATATGCAAGGAGCTTGTTGACCAATCGTTGTAGGATTTGGCCAATTCCCTAAGTAAAAAGTTTTATTCGAGGATCCTGGTCTGTAGGAAACCAACCATTCCGATGGAAAGGAGATTCTTTAGCAACAGCCGACCTGGATAAGTCTAAGGCAAATCAAGGAAAGTGCTATTGTTCGACACACAGGATCTACGATTGTGATCGAGATCATACCAAACAGCCGTGTATAGTTGAATTGAGATGGGTTAACGGAGCGCCAGACTGAAATTTGAGAGGCCTTAGTTTCGACAAGATGATGAGATATTTAACAGACACATTTATGAGAACTCATGCTAGAGACCAACGAAGAATCTGGCTTGCACTATCGCCTTCCAGGCTCATGCCATCGACGAATGAAAAGCACTGTACCTGTTTGACACCAACAAACTATCAGATCCTTACTGAAGAGTTTCTCTCGTGTCAGGTAAGAATGAACTCAGATCTGTAATGGAGAAGAAGAACAGTACATGTACCTTACATGTACTAAAGCACAAGAAAGTCACATGACTTGAGTAGGTCTAGCCCTAGAAAAGCCCTGACCCCGCTGCCTACTCTACTTTATGTGTCGACAACCTAAGCTGCGTTTGCTTACGTACTGAAACAGCTAATCACGCAAGGTAGGAAATCGCAAGGAACAAGTGATCTTTCTGATCAGATATTGTGATGAAGTTTTACCGCTCTTAAGCCAGGTCACACTGCTTAAAGATATGCGTCTCCAGGAGCGGTAATGATGCAGGATTCAGAGATGGCAGATGCCAGTGATGGGGCAGAAGCAGATGGTATCGTTCCATCGTCACTAGAGCAAGAACTGGATGAGAAGTAGGTTGCATTTTTAATCGATAATTGAGGCCATTGTACCGATCATATTGACAGGTATCCAAATCGCCCACGCAATCATTCACCAACACTTCCTTTTCATGATCTTTTCTTAACCCTTTTCAACCCGTTGAACCAAAACCAAAAGAAGCCCACAGGGCCTGCCATTGCGAGAAAGAAGCAAGGTCCCCATGGGCCCTCTAATCCTTCCCCGCATGAAGTTCGTCAGCACATCATCGAGCGCTTTATTTCGAGATGGCGAAAGGAAGTTGGCAACGACATCTACCCGGCGTTCCGACTGATCATCCCAGAGAAGGACCGAGATCGGGCCATGTACGGTCTGAAGGAGAAGACCATAGGGAAGCTTCTCATTAGGATCATGCAGATCAGCAAAGACTCGGAAGACGGCTACAATCTTCTGAATTGGAAGCAGCCTGGTCAGACCACTGCAAGCAGAATGGCGGGTGATTTTGCGGGCCGCTGTTACGAAGTGATCATGAAGAGGCCTATACGGACAGAAGGTATGTCGACTCGGAGCTTTGAGTGATTCCGTGAGTCTTGTCACGTCAACTTCACAACACGACGTGGGCAAAGGGGGCTACAATTTGACTATATCCAAAGTTTATGTTCTGTTCAAGAAAGGAGAGGCTGACTAAGGCTGCTTTGATAGTTGGCAATATGTCAATTGCAGAGGTCAACCATCAGCTAGACAAGCTATCAGCAGCGCAGAAGGAGGAGCAGCAAGTGCCCATCTTTGCAGACTTCTACAGAAACATGAATCCAGATGAGCTCATGTGGCTCATTCGCATCATTCTGCGACAAATGAAAGTAGGTGCGACAGAGAGGACCTTCTTCAGCATATGGCATCCGGAAGCAGAACAGCTTTTCAACATCTCATCTAATCTGCGACGCGTCTGTTGGGAGCTGTACGATCCTTCCGTACGCCTGGAAGGCGACGATAAAGGTGTGACCTTGATGCAGTGTTTCCAGCCTCAACTAGCGCAATTTCAGATACAGTCCATGCAGAAGATGGTCGAGAAAATGAGGCCTACTGAAAAAGATGACGAGTTCTGGATCGAGGAGAAGCTTGATGGCGAACGAATGCAATTGCACATGATCAGCGACGACAGTGTCCAGGGCGGTAAACGGTTTGCCTTCTGGTCAAGGAAAGCGAAGGACTACACCTATCTCTACGGCAACAGCTTCGAGGATGAGAACTCTGCGCTGACGCGGCACCTCAAGCATGCATTCGACGAGCGCGTGCAAAGCATCATTCTCGATGGCGAAATGGTGACATGGGACCCTGAGCTAGACGTCATGCTCGAATTTGGTACGCTCAAAACCGCTGCTATAGCTCAGCAGAAGAATCCTTTCTCCACTGGCCCGAGACCCTTGTACAAGGTCTTTGACATCCTCTACGTCAATGGTAAGCCTATCACAAATTACATACTCCGAGAACGGAGGAAAACGCTCGAGACTATTGTCAAAAATGTCGAGCGCAGAATGGAGATCCACCCTTATAAGCCAGCGCACAAGGCAACAGAGATCGAGCCATATTTGCATCAGGTCGTTGCAGAGAGAGCGGAGGGGCTGGTTTTGAAGAGCCCGAGATCTGCGTACCGACTGAACTCGCGAAACGATGACTGGATGAAGGTTAAGCCAGAATATATGGATGGCTTTGGCGAAGATTTGGACTGTATTGTCATCGCTGGGTACTACGGATCAGGTCGACGAGGTGGTCGTTTGTCGAGCTTTATGTGCGGCTTGCGGGTTGATGAGAACCACGTACGCCAAGGCGCAAATCCGGTGAAGTGTTTCTCCTTCTTCAAAGTTGGAGGAGGCTTCACTGGCGCTGATTACGCGGCGATAAGACACCATACAGAGCATAAGTGGCATAATTGGGATCCGAAGCGTCCGCCAACCGAGTTTATAGAGCTAGCTGGCGGCGAGCTACAGTACGAACGGCCAGACGTATGGATCAAACCAGACGAATCAGTCGTGCTTGCTGTCAAAGCGGCTCAGGTCACCGCCACTGATCAATTCAGAACGGGCTACACGCTACGTTTCCCTAGGTTCAAGAAGCTTCGTCTTGATCGTGACTGGCAGTCAGCTCTATCGCTCTCAGGGTTCAATGCTTTGAAGAGCAATGTAGAGAAAGAGCAAAAGGAGAAGAAATTCAAGGTTGATGACCACAGAAGGAAGAGACAGACAGTACCTCGGAAGAAGGCTATGACTGTAGCCGGCAACGATCTAGCTTTTGACAGGCCATACGCTGGTCGACCATCTGATATCTTTGCAGGGCTAAACTTCTGTAGGTCGTCTCTTCTGAATCCTATGATGGTATCTGCTGACACGGACCCAGACATCATGACAGATGCGATCAGACCAAAAAAGAACAAGGCGGATCTCGCGCACCTTGTCCAGGCCAACGGTGGAAAACTTCACCAAAAGTCCGATGCTTGCCCAGACACAATTTGCATTGGGGACAAACGTGAGTATGGTACTTTACGGCATCATGTCTGGCACTCATTTTGGTGGCAGGGACTGTGCCAGTGGCTTCGCTCATGAAGCGAGGGGAGCTAGATATTGTTCGTCCTTCCTGGATTCTCGATTGTATCCAACAAACAGAATCCGATGAAGGCCGCCCACGGATGCTATTACCCTTAGAACCGAGGCATATGTTCTTCACCAAAGAAGACTCGAGAGACATGATTGAGCAGAATGTCGATGAGTATGGCGACAGCTTCACTCGGGATCTCAGCCTCCATGAGCTGAGGAGCATATTTGACGAGATGCCTAAGCTCGAAGGCTCATTCGACGTTCATCACTTCCGAGAAAAGCTCGATGAGCACCATCATGAGCTCGGAGAAATAGCCGGCTGGATGTTTGAGGGACTCCTGATATACGCTGATCTTCCGGGGCATAACAGGCAGATCGGAGACATCTCAACCAAAGATCAAGATGATAGAACCGACCCTGCCAGTCTTCGCATGAGGCAGGCTTGCAACACAGCAACATTCGCCGGAGCAAATTTTACGGAAGATCTCGAGGATGCGAACATAACGCATGTGCTTGTCGGTGACGACCAAGCGAGGGTGAAAGTCCTTCGGAAAGCCATGTCCACGTAAGCGCACCTGAGCATGTCATGGATCGAAGTTCGCTGCTGCTGACACGCTTGAAGACGTCAGCGCCTGCCGCGCCTTGTCACGGTGGATTGGATCGAGCAGAGCTGGAGGGAGAGAACGCTCATAGATGAAGAACGTAAGTCTTCTCCCATTACACATCCGCCCAAAGTTAGTGTTTGCTGCGTTTGCTGAACGGTACTCTGGTAGGCTTCGCTCCATATTGAGAAGGCCTTCATGATCGGACCAGATGGGGACTCCCGTCATGCAAGTCATTCGACAACTGTGGTGTGGACGGTGCCTAGGGCAGGCGAAGCATTTTTGGGGCGTTTTGGTAGGATGATACCCCAGGGTCTCTGCTTGCATAATTGATTCAGTACATAATCTAAGATATAATTATTCGATTTCATGATCTCGAACAACGTTGGCCTAGCTATAGAAATGATCAATGACTACCTTTGATTGCTTGGCCTTGGGTATTCCCACGTCAAACTCGTAATTAGGATGAGACGACAGCAGCCAAGCATGCACGGGCCCGAAAGCCAGAGTTTGTACGTAAAGTGCCGTGTTAAGCCATGCGTTCCCCAGAGATGTGGAGGATAGCGCGCAAGACGGCGCACAATCCAACCTCAGTCCATCCCTACAAGTACATTTCCAGAGCCAAGTATCGAAAAGCCCCCAGAATCGATATTGATGTGTCAAGCCTGCAGCGCCTGTCGCCCGGAGATAGAGTCGGAAGTGAAGGCATGATAATGTAGTGACAGGTTGCCTGTCGGTGTCAAGTAATCTATTGAACGGGTAGGAATTCACGGTCACCCATCCGTTGGTTCTTTTGACAGATGTTGCTCAGCGGATGCTGCTCCGACGATTTCGTAGATGTGCAAACGCAAAGAATCAGAGCTGCAGGCTAGAAGTGGGCTAGGTGGGATCTGCGTGTCCTTTCCGGGCCAGGTTTGGGGAGTGGTGGTGATTGGATGGGGGGCGGCAATCGGCATTCTCCTTTCGGGACTTAGGCAAACGTTATGAACGGGTCAAGTCGTGTGCCCACTTTCGCTCCTTATCCTTATCAGCTAAGATCCACGAGAATCTCGACCTGTGCGTTCGCATTCGGTGCCTACCTATCAGCACTACGTCAAGGGGCTCAAGCCCCCGGTTCTCCTCCGGCTCCTCCGGTCTTGTTGGAAACCTCGGAATCTGGGTCTACTGGTAGAACATGTCTTACATCAGCGCTCCGACTCTGGCAGCCTCGTTTGTGCCTCCTTCTTCTCCCCTCCGCTTTCTCCGTTCGCTATTCCTACAATGCTAACCATCCACACGCAATCTTCCAGCCAGAGCGGATCTTTCCTCATGCTTCACCGCTGTGTCCTATCCAAACCTACCAGCATTGCACTGCCTCTACGCGCAAGGTCTACACGTTGTCTGCGGCGGTATCATAATGAAGATATGACACTTTTCAATAGCTAAATTTAGTGGGAACAACGCAACATCCAAATATGATGGTGCCACGCTCTTATTCTCATACGTCTCCCTCCCTGAAGTCATGGGTAGATAGTGAAAAGGATGTCGTGCCAGTCAAGCCTCGGGACCATGTGCGGAAGCCGTCGAGTAAGAAAGATAAGGCACTTGGGACTGGAAAACCAACATGGATGTCCTCAGCACCGGCCGCGACACCCTCCAAGCCCATGGTTATCCCTACTCGCACACGTAACGGGGGAGCACGGAGGACCAAAGAGGCCTCGTATGACAAAATGCGCAGCATTGAAGATGGAGCCTCGCATGTGCATGATCCAACGGCAGTCCCTACCTCAGCGGCGGCATTCATTGCGATTACGTCGCCATTAGCTTCAACGCTGGGGACAGAAGCACCAAGAACTCCTAGGTTTGATGGCGGTTCCCGCAAAACGCGGACCAGGGATGAAGAATTAGGGATCAGTCAACACGCCATGTCTGCGTCCAGCCCTCGATCTTGGAGCATGTTGTTGAGTCCTCCCAATGAATCAGATCTGGAGAATATCAGCATTGGCAGCGACATCACACTTTCTGGCGCATCTTTTGGTCGTTCGCTGTCCAATGAGTCAATGCCCTCCTTGGACACGGATTACGGATCTTCAACCTCTGCCAGTAGTATCTCTACACCCGGAACACTTTGCGGGTCTCGTGGTGGCATCGAAAGAAGACCGAAAGGTGTCTGCTCGTCGAAAATCGAGGAATGTCCCCTGGATCATCCTCTGCTACCACTCCCGCCTACAGAGGACTCAGGTCTTGCTTCCTTAGCCATCGACACCGGATTGGCAGCTTCCAACCCCCCGTCTACAAGAAGGCGACAATCAGGATTTAGATCGAATCTTTCCGCACTATTCCGCTCGGCCGCGCGCTCATTCTCCAACTTTAGCGCCCCGGCCATCTCCCGAGACGAATATCTTACCCGCTCCCTCCTCCCAATATCTCCACCCTTCACCGACGAGCGACGACCCTTACCTCTCCTAGAACCCCCGGATCCGACCCTCCGACGATATCTCAACCCGATCACAGCCTCCCCAGCCGAACTGCATACGCACCACGAACATGCCCCCTCACAAAAAGCTCGCAGCCAATGTACTACCTCGATCCAGCTACAAACATATCAGCGTACGCCAAGGCCATCGGCCAAGGCTTCCGCTCCCCCAATATTCGCCTCCGCGAATGCCGCCATCGCCGAAGCTGCGGACGAACCATTCACCGTGTCCTCACCGCGTCCGAGAGAACTCCGGGAAAACAGCGATTTCCTGCGGGTGATCGTGTTGGAGATGAACATGCGGAGGAGTGGGATTATGAGTGAGACGGCGCCGGGAAAGGCGAGGATGTGGCTGCCTGCGCGGCAAGTGGGCAAAAGAGAAGAGGAGGGAAGCCAACGGAACGGACTGCCTAGACGGTTGGTTGGAATGACGAGCCGGCAAGTATCGGATTGACGGCCTAATGAACTAACGAGACGACGAACTACGATGTGTGCACAATGTGTCGGACACCTAGAGTGGACCGATACAAAGATTTATAGAGCAGTGCGAACTGGCCTGATCCCCGAATACGATGTACGCAAACTTCCAGCACATGCGTCTTCTTGTTACGTCTCCGGTGTAGTCACTCACACATAGTTGCAGCCTCGTACGTAATGTTCGTACCACTTTCCCCTTCTAATCCTCAGCACCAGTCTTCAAGGCGTAATTTGTGCTACCCGCATGATCAAAAAGCTCGATCCCGCCAAACTACTTTGTGTCTGTTTGGGATGAACAGCTCACAATATATAAGATGTGCTGACTTCTGATAAAGTAAGTAGTCTCCAAATTTCCAGGATTAGCGCGACGCCAGCGGGCCGGATGCGGTGTGCCCCGTGGCCCCCGCACGATAAGCACTGCCACCTTATCGGTGCTTTACGCTATCCTATGAACAGACACAAAACTCTCAATCGACTCGCCAGCGGAGAATTTGTCGCATCATTCGACTTGGGGCCCAAGCACACGCGCATACATCGGCCTTCGCCATGGCCACCAAGATCGGCTTTGCAGACAACGTCGACTCGTCCCAAGGCGACAACAAGGCCGAAGACATCGCGACAAACGGTAGCCCCATCGACGACAGCATTTACACGCGCATTCCCAAGCGCACCCTGACTGGAAGGTCCAACAGCAGCGAGCGCAACAAAGATGGAATCTACAACATGCGTGATGTTACCCATGCCTTCTCGCCGACCCTGTCGAACGCCAGAAGCAATACGTGGAAATGGAGGTCTGGAGCCAAAGAGGCTGAAGATGACGACCCGGGCCTACAACAGCCCGGTGACTTCAGAAACAAGGAGGTCTTTCACGGCAAACTCCTGCTGTGGCTCTCCTACCAATCCATCGGTGCCATCTATGGCGACATTGGGACGAGTCCACTCTACGTGTATTCGTCTACGTTCAAAGATGCGCCCAGCCACCAGGACTTGCTTGGGGTCCTGTCGATCGTTATTTGGTCTCTCATCCTCATGGTCACTGTCAAATATGTCCTTGTGATCCTTCGCGCAGACAATAATGGCGAGGGTGGAACTTTCAGCACTTACTCTCTGCTAAGTCGCTACGTAAGTAAACTGTGCCGATTTCCTCGATACCACTAATCGAAATCTAGCTTAATATCACAAATCGTGACCCGCGCGAAGCCTCCCTGATACAAATGAAGAGGTTCAACACTGGTGATCTCGGTGGTACAGGCAAGAAATTCCGTCGCGGCATCGAAGACAGCAAATTTGCCAAAGGACTACTAAAGACCATTGGTGTCCTCGCTGTGTCAATGGTCATGTCGGACGGTATCTTGACTCCAGCCCAGTCGGTCCTCGGTGCTGTTCAAGGTCTCAACGTTGTGGTACCCAACATCTCCAATGCCACCGTTGTTGGGACAACTGCTGGCATACTGATACTCCTCTTCTTGATTCAACCCTTGGGAACCAGCAAGCTCGCTACGGCTTTTGCGCCAATTATCATCATCTGGCTACTGTTCAATTCATGTTTCGGCATCTACAACCTTGCAAAATACGACCACTCCGTGCTCGTCGCCTTTGATCCCGGATACGCTTTCCAATACCTCATTCGCAACAAGACTGACGGTTGGAAGTCGCTAGGAGGTGTTCTGCTGGCCTTCACTGGAGTTGAAGCTCTATTCGCGGATCTTGGAGCCTTCAGCATGAGGGCGATTCAGATCAGTTGGCTGGGTTTCACCTTTCCATGCCTTCTTCTCGCCTATATCGGCCAAGCAGCCTATATTAGCGTCAATCCGGCAGCGTACTCGAACCCTTTCTTCAACGCAGTTCCGCCGGGCTGGGTGATCCCTTCTTTGGTAATAGCTATCTTGGCCGCTGTCGTGGCTTCACAGGCCATTATCACAGCTACATTCCAGGTAAGACAGCCACTGTGCCGATTGATACTGATTGCTGACATCACCCCAGTTGTTGGCACAAATCATGAAGCTTTCGTACTTCCCACAGGTCAAGGTCGTGCACACTTCGAAGATCTTCCATGGGCAACTTTACGTGCCACTGGTCAACTGGCTTCTTATGATCGGCACCGTCTTGGTCGCAGTCATCTACAACAACACGACATCGCTAGGAAACGCCTACGGGGTATGTGTCATGTTCGTCACATTCTTCGATACATGTATGGTCTCCTTGGCCGCCGTCTTCGTATGGCGCATTCGCCCATACCTGGTGTTCTTCCCCTGGCTGACCGTAGCCTGTCTCGACGGCGTGTTCCTCTCTTCGGCCCTAGTTAAGGTCCCAGTCGGCGCCTGGTTCACGCTCACCATCGCCGGCATCCAAGCCGCCCTCTTCATCCTCTGGCGCTTCGGCAAGGAGCAGCAATGGGCCGCCGAGGCCGCCGACCGCTTCCCAACTACCCACTTTGTGAAAACCCAAGACGACGGCACGATCCAACTCACACCAAAATACGGCAGCGGCACCGTCACCCCTGTCAAAGGCCTCGGCATCTTCTTCGACAAAGATGGCACCACCATCCCCCCCGTCTTCAGCCAATTCATGATCAAACTCGTCGCCGCGCCCCACGTCGTCGTCCTCTTCCACCTGCGCCCCCTGGAGACGCCCTCCGTCCCCGTCGAAGACCGCTACAACGTCTCCAGGCTCGCGATACCGAATTGCTACCGCCTGGTGGTCCGCCACGGCTACAGCGACGTCGTCATCAACCCCGACCTCGCCTCCCTAATCCACGAGCAGATCCAAAACTTCATCATCCGCGACGGCGCCACCGCGCACGACCAGCCCCAAGACCAAGAAAAATCCACCGTCACGACCTCGATCGACAACAACAACAGCAACAACCTCGCCACCACAAAGACTTCCGGCTCCGAGGACACCCACATCACCTTTCGCGGCCCCATTTCCTCAACCCCCACCGCCGCCCCCAACCCCAACCCCCTTCCCCGCCAATCCACCGCCGCCGCCCTCGCAAAGCTCGAGGAAGCATACACCCACCAAGTCCTCTACATCATCGGCAAAGCCCAGCTGCATGTCTCTCCCACCGGAGGGTTCGCCCGCAGGATCCTGCTGCGTGCCTTCCTCTGGCTGCGGGAGAATACGCGGACGAAGATTGCGAGCTTGAAGGTCCCGATGGATCGGGTGTTTGAGGTGGGGTTTGTAAAGGATATCTAGCGCTGGCGGGGGGGGGAGGGTGTGGGGGGCTTGATGATGGGTTATGATATATGAGATGGTGGGATGAAGTGAAGAAGCATTTACGATTGTTGGGATTTAGACCGTTGCTTTGAAAGCACGTGACGATTGTAGATGAGATCTGGTTTTAAACATATCCCGAATATCTTCCCTACCAATTTCGAGAACAGCACATTCATGCCCCACCAATTTCAACAACTATACAAACTGTTTATGGTAAGAATATTGAGCAAGAAGTATGGTCCTCGATCTCGGGAGGTATTTGGATGTGCAAGGTAAGTACCCCGTGGCTACGGTTGCTGACATCACATATGCTCGACAGGCATAAAGTATACTTGCAGGCCTAAGGTAGGCGTCTGCAGGCCTCCTCGCCCAGAACCGCGCTTAATGCTGGCACAGCCACGATCGTCTTCAGCTCCCTTTTCTCTCGCAAGCACCTGCGGTCTCATGGTGTAGACTGATCATCACGAGCTGCAACCCAGTCGCTACCGTAGGCAATGCATGTCCATGTCGACGGCCTCAAGCTGGATCTGAAACGTCTTTCTCGCATTAGTTTCTCCGCTACGGCTCCGTCTTCGCAGGCTGCTGTCGCGCTATGGCTGTCGTCGTCTTACTTCTTCCCTCAGCGAGGTCCAAGGGAGGACAGTGTATATCCTAGTCGTGGAGCCGCGGAATTCAGAGACTCATTCCCTAAAGGTCTGGAAGGACCTAATGAACTGGGACCAGCTAGCTCTGGGTCCTGGCGCAAAGGGTGTTGACGGGAGAGCGCAACGCGGCTCTGGTGGTGAGGTGATGCAGGTTGAGAGTGCTGGTCCGAGGCCTCCCTCTACTGCCTGGTGTAATGTAAGTACTGGCCATTCTATGTACATACTGTTCGCGTCGTTGTGTTCTGGGAATTGGGTATCACACTGTGGTGTCAGTCAATTTCCCGAGGTGGGGCTTGGCAGATAATTTCTCCATCGCGTCTAGGAAGTGACCCAATGAGAACGCGGAAAAAGGTGTTGATTTATTCACATCTGAGCAGGAGCGGTTAATTCATTTTCAATGCCTCATTTGCCGGCGTTGTCGTGCTGCAGAAAAGTCCCGCTTGTCTCTTAGACTTTGAGGCATTTTCGATACTTTCGTCACAAGCCCATACTTTACCCACCGCCGCCCCTTCACTTTCTTCCACTTTTCTTCCTCGGCACTCGTTCCTACCAGAACACAATCCCTACAATCCTATTTATCCTTACTACACTAGGTCTACGTTCGATGAAAGAGACCGAAGTACCAAGCGACCGTGAGCTCTTCCATTGATCCCACCTGCAGATACTCCTTCGCTGACTGTTTCTTCTGTCCCAGAAAACATACACAAGACACGCAGGAGCAGAGACTCTTGCACAACAATCCTGGCGACTATCCTGTCTCCACACGGACCGGCAGGCTCTGCCACCCCCGCTGCAGATTATCGACCTCCTTAGGAGAATGAAAGGGGCAAGTGCATCGTGGGACATAACTTGGAAGATAGCAACCGCTGACCTCCTTGACCTTCTAGTGGCAAAACCACACACCACTGAGGCGGAAGACCTCTCACACATTACCCTGAGGAGCATAACTCGACAATTGCCATACCACATTGCTGGACTGCAACCGCCCAAACTACGTGAACAACCCGCCCAGCACAATGGACCGCCTCCTCCGCCTCCTCCGCGCCCCTGGTGCCAGACACGCCGTAGAAGTTGCGGCTCCAACCCAAAAGGTATTAGAGGGAGCCAGCAGCCAAGAAGGCGGACTCGAAAAACTCGGCGGCGACTTGGCCATAATTCCCTCCACCAACAACACCACCTACGTTGTCCCTCCCAAGCCCCGACGTTTAGACCGCTATCTCGACCAAGTCGTCGAATGGTCTGGCTCACAATTTGTCTTCTTCATCATCCTGTTCGCTCTCATCACCTGGGCCTTCTTGGGCATTCCCTTCAGTGGGTTCACCCAGTGGACGGTGGGGATCTCGGATGGGCGGGCGATTATCAATCTGATTTTTGATAGCTTCTTGATGCGGCAGCAGCTGAATAGCTATGATAGGACTATGGATGCGCTTGGGGTGCTAAAGAGTAGGGGGGTAAATTGCAAGAGGATGTTGAGGGAGCTGGTAAGGGAGGAGAGGGAGAGGAGGGGTGATGAGGGGGAGACGCAGTATGAGGCTAGAAAGAACTCCGAGACCTCACAGCCGAAAAAGGAAGCGCCAGACGCAAAGATTGAGAGCGACGAAGATTCGGCCAAGACGGTCACCCAACCCATGGACACATTTGACGAAGACTTCATCGGATTCGTCACAGAGCTCCCTCAAGAAACTCTCTTCGGCCGCATTTGCACCACCGTGTCCAATATAACGGGACACATCGTTACCGTCGTCATCTTCTGGGTCGGGATTGTAGTATGGGTTGCGTTCGGCGCGCGCGACTCCTGGTCTCCCACCTGGCTGCTCTACATCAACTCTGCAACCTCGGCCCTCATGGTCTTCGTCCTCGCCTTCCTAGCCAACATCCACGAGCGCCACGGCGAATACTCCAACCGTTGCCTCGAGGCTATCTGGAAAGTTGACGCCGCGCTCGAACTGCGCTTGCGTGCTGCCACGGGGGACAGCGAACCCAATCTTGCTGTCACGATCCCAGCACCGAACTTCGGGAGGATACAGAGAGTAATTGATTACTATGCCGATCTAGTGGGCGCACTCATCGGGGTCGCAATCCTAATCCTCACCATAGTAGTCTGGGTCGCCATTGGCCCAGCCATGCGGTTCAACAGCAACTGGTGGCTTCTGATCGGAACCTATGCAGGGCTAGTGGGCATGAACGATGGCTTCGTACTGCGGAACGTGTTCCACAAGTTGAGGGGGTACGAGGATGGGTTGTTCGAAGAGGTAGCCTGGGTGGATGAGGACGCTCTGCAGGTCCTCGACAGTCTACAGCCTCTGCCTACGCAGCGACGCCAATCCCATGCCTCCATGGAGCAGGGCATGCTCGAGCGCACCCTGACGGAGCGCATCTCCCTCCGCATGGGCGCCATCTGCTCCCACGAGTACACCGTTATCCTCGGCGTCGTCTCTATCGTCGGTCTCGTCATCGGCGCCAGCGCCATGCGCTGGAGCTTGACGGGGCAGTTGATGTGTAATGTCCCGCCCAGCATCATCGAGACGTTCTTCATGATGATCTTGATCACGGGACATAATCTCAGTGACCAGCGACGCCGCAGGGACTTGAGCGGGTTGCACAAGCGGAGATTGAGGTTGCTGAGGGGAGTGCAGGGTGTTGTGGGTGGGAGGTCAGGGGCCGCTGGATGCGGAGAGGGAGAAATGGCGGGCAAGAAAGTTGGGCTAGGTAGGTAATATGCTTTCCTCAAGATAGAACGATTGGAGTGTGGGGTGCTGCATGTTTGCTCTTACTCTTATTAATTTCAGCTTTATTTGCACGTCAAGAACACAGCTTCATCTACTCGAAAAACAACAGCAAGAGATTCAGCTTGCACTTACCCAACCTCATCGCGTAGCTCGCCCGCTCATCCCAAGCCTAAGTACCCGCCAACAACTCATCTCCCCCCGCCATAGCAAATCCATTCCGAATACTCCATAAGTATCACCAGCCAACACTCCCACCTGGGGCTTGTCACAGCATGTCCTTCCAAAACACCCTCCTCGCTTGTTTGCCACGCTCCTACAAGTCGCGATTGACGCAATGTGTCGATGGTTATAGCTTCATGGATCTTTGACTACGTTGCTGGTTTTCGAAACGCCCCATGTTATCTTCCCCTCGGTCTCATCATTCCCTCGTTCGTTGCGACTTGCACCCTGATGTTGTTGTTCTTTGATATTCATCGATACCAAGGTAAGGCCTTAGGCATAGGAACATGGCCGCAAGTGCTTCGTTCTTCCAAATGTCGTGCTCGGAAAAGCGAGCCAAGGGTCCACGGAGAGGACCCCACTCCATTTTCTTGTAGAGTCGATGGCACTGTGATCGAGATGGCCATGAAGCTTCTTGACCTGATTTCGCCATCGAGCCCCTCAGAGTCTTGACGACCAGCGCGGCTCAAGCGATCCGGAAAATGAGGGCCAAACCTCACCGTTGTTTGGTGTCATCTTGACCAAGGAATTATTCAGCGCGGAAGAGATCACGTCGTTGGCTCAAGACTCAGAGAGCAGAATCGTAGTCGAGACACGAGGAAAGGCTCCATATGTTCTTATTATCGTTGTCTCGTTTAGGACCCGCCCTGTATTTCGTGTGCTCACTGCGCTTCTATCGCAGGATGCCTTAATCTGTCTTATAGCTTCATTAGGATGCTGGAGCCTGGAATATGTGGAAAGGAAAACATGCACATCACGGTGTCAACCCAGAGGACCGGCGGAACATCGGATGAATTCCGTGGGGGATGCCTAGTAGATCTGCAAGACATCGCATGGACGGAGTGAGACCAGGCTTACCGTGGGTTGCGCTTTTCGCATATACGCCCTCGTATTTGTAAGAACCCCATGAACGCTCTGGATCGCTTTTAAATGGGCTACCGAAGACTCGCCCCTGTGCGACAAGATATGAGACAGATTGTGTAACCGTAACCTGGTTATTACATGAGCTATCTCATGCGGTGGTATGATGCTCTTCTTAGGAACTCTTCGACTTGAATAAATTATTCATGCCGCCTTCGACCCCTCCAGTCGGGTGTTCAATCGAATGAGATAACATTTTGACATATTGACTTTCCGAATATGGGCTTCCATTGATCGATCGTCCAGTCAATCATCAAGTCGTCAGAATCTTCTTTGTAGAAGTGCTGAAGGACTGTACACCAATACTTGCTGCATTGCATGGGATGTCTGTTCGAGGTGTCCAGTCTACTATTGGATATGGCATTTTGGGATATACGACGCTTGAACTGTCAAGAAACCATTATCTTTGATACTTCGTATGCCCATCGTCTATGACAGGAAGAGACCCTAGAACTCTCAAAAAAACATGGTTCTTAGATATATACCTACAGATTTCAGAGTGGGTCAAAAAAATGCGATGACCACTATAGACCAGTCCTGATGGTTGAAGCTCACACATTGATCGCCTTGCCAGACCGAATGAGCAAGAATATGCAGACAGAAGTACTTGCCCACCAAAACAAAGATCGAATGTAACTTGCGCCCAAGGTTGTGCCATATGCATATGCCAGGGTGTATAGAGTCCTTAAAACCGTATACGCAATACCGGCGGAATTGATGGTTCCACTTGGCAGACCGGCGTGGAGGGCGAAAAGCTATAGAAAATCAATTAGGCTGCGATGTGCAGATGAGGTGGTGACCAAAGCGTACCATAGACCCGATGAAGAACGGCAGATGCTCCATCGCGTTCGCCTGACATGCTTCCAGCCGCTTCATAACATCTAACGTCTCTTGGCTGAGTCTGCCCTTCTGGACCTCGGTAGCACCATATTTGCTGAGATCTTCGCGAGGAGCAATGTTCCGGTCTATCTTGAGGTAATTCTTGATCGGCCTGGCGCTGAACACCAAGGATGCAAGGAGGAAGTTTGTAATGATGAAGCCAGCGGCGTAGTTTGAAGTTCCACTAGACATGATGCAGCTCGGTCCTCCGATCTGATCTGTACAACTGCTTGTGTGTTAAGCGCGCAACGTTTGCAAAGCCAACAGGTGGGCTACCTTCTGAATCCAGTCGAAATCGCGTCAAACGGAGTTCAAGAGCGGCCTTTCCTCTACGTTGCAAAAAGCTTATTGGTTGCGGATCTAGAAGTAATAGCTGTGTGTGCATGCAATGATTGTCAATGGGAGTTGTATAGGTGACTACTTTAGTTTGTTGATTATCTGGACGTGTAAGGCGCTAACCCGATCAGGAAGGAGTGCTGCAGCCTTAAGCTACGAGAGCAACAACATGTATACTTCTTGCTTCGAGAAGGACAGCGAACAATACCGAGGAATGACCTACATGAAGACCAACTCAAACACCAAAGGCTGTTTGAGACGTGAAGACGAAGTAAGATGGATTACCTAGAGCGGTCCCGTTGGATCCGTGCTCTACCTCCAAGCAATGTAGCTATGACGTCTGTCATCCCGGGACTATTGTGACGTCGTAAGAACTATCATTTTGAATCTCCACACGTCGGAGCTCTTGCATAATTTGGAAAGCGGAACTACCATAACGGTTTTCCTCCCGCTCATAGTATTATTAGGAAATATACTAACTCTGTACATTAAACAAAATGACGGAGATCAAGAAGGTAGAGTATCTTGAATCCGAACCACCGTAGCGGACCAAATGAACTGATGATCGGGTTACCCAGCTGGCGATGATCGGCTGTGGGAGCATGGGCGGAGGGATGGCCCTGCTTTTTGCTGAAAAAGGCGTCACTGTTCTCCTTGAAGACCCCAGCGAAGATTCCGTAAACCAGGTCCTCGAGACGGCCAAGAAGGATGGCCTTCAAGACAAATTGGAGAAGCATCAGGGCTATGAAGAGCTATGCAAGAATCTTGATTCGCCAAAAGTCTTCATTTTCTCATTGCCCCATGGCACTGTTGGTGATAGCGTGGTCGATGGCTTGCATTCGTACTTGGAGAAGGGAGACGTCATTATTGATGCCAGTAACGAGCATTGGGAGAATACTCAACGGCGGCAAGGAAAGCTTGTCACCATGGGAGTATTCTATGTAGGTAAGATCTCGGTCGTCATATCTTTGGTTCTCGGTTCTAAAAGACTTTGGATTCACCATCCTCGTAGGCATGGGTGTTTCGGGCGGATATCAAGCCGCTCGAAGAGGACCATCTATGTGTCCTGGTGGCGAAGAGACTGCTTTGGATCTAGTACTACCACTCCTGGAGAAAGTAGCAGCCAAAGATGCTCGAGGGAAAGCTTGTGTAGGTAGAGCTGGGATGGGTGGCTCAGGTCACTATGTCAAGATGATTCACAACGGCATTGAGCATGGTATGATGAGCGCACTGGCAGAAGCGTGGCAGATCATGAGTCTATGCCTCGGTATGAGCTACGATGAGATCGGCGATGAGCTTGCTCGTTGGAACGAGTCGCGTGAAATGGCAAGTACTACGTCGTGATTGAAAGAAGGGGTGTGTGCATGATCTAATGTACTGCTAGAAAAGCACCTTCCTTGTGGACATCGGATCCCAAATCTGCAAACAGCGAGACTCCAGTGGGAAACATGTTTTGTCGTACGTCGAGGATAAGGTCGTCCAAGACGTCGATGGTTCCGAAGGAACTGGTATCTGGTCCCAGAATGAGGCGGTCAGACTCCATGTCCCTGCTCCAACTCTCACCACAGCCCGTAAGTCTTGAACCCTACCAATCTACCAATTGTCACAACATCTTATATTCTGCAATTGAAAGACTATATCCGCATCGCCTCCGCCTTCCGTCGGGACCGCAAACAAATCAAAGCCACATTTGACGGCCACTTTGCCCTCTCGAAATGGACCGGCTCTGCTGAAGAGAAGGAAGCCTTACTCGAACACCTGCGCAAAGCCGTCTACGTCGCATTCTTGTGCTCCTTCGTCCAAGGGATTAACATCATCGATCAAGCCGACCAAGAGAATAGATGGATGATCAACTTCCCTGACGTCGTCCAGATCTGGCGCAATGGCTGTATCATCCGCGCGGATCACATTGCGGACATGCTCGAGGAGATCTTCGCGCAAAAAGGTGACGTTGACAAGGATCTTCTGCACCATCACAAAATCACCCAGGAGATTACGGATAACTACCAATCACTCAAGAAGGTTGTCGCTATGGGCGTTGAGACGAATTCCATCATGCCGAGCATAAGCGCCACTCTCGAGTTTCTCAAGTTCTCCACGAATACCATCCTCCCTACGCAATTCTACGAAGCGCAACTGGACTATTTCGGAAAACACATGTTCGACTTCAAGTCTGAGCCTGCTGGCGAGCCAGCGACCGGAAAACATCATTTCGAGTGGAAGCCCGCGTAGGTAAAATGAGAACGCACTGTAACTACTGGAATACCGCATCATGCCATCCTCTTACTACATTCTCCACGGAGTAGATGGTGGGTCGGGAGCAGAAACGCGAAAGAGATCCTGACGTACATAGTTCACGCCTCCAGCGGTTACGCTACATATCGAAGAAGGCACTCGTCCTCGACCCCGGGCTGCACTGACTCATTCATACCGTCACAGCATGCGTGCGCTCCTGTTGTACAGAACATGCCCGAAAACGAAGAGACGCGAAAGTGGGAATAACTCTTGATAAATCCAACTTCCATACACCTACGTTGATACACATACTCATCTCAAATGAATCCCAGCCTACACAAAGCCCACTCCAAAAGACCTTTTCTCATCCTCCACATCGAGAGAGCTTCCATCCTCAACCTTGCATTACAGCAAGCCAAGTCCGAGATCAGAATCCTGTCATTTCCCAGCCGGATCAGAAGCTCCTGAGCAAAACAGCGAGCGTGACTCTAACCAAACCACCCCCCCCCCCTTCTCCACATTACACCATCAAGAAAGAAAGCACCCCATCCCCAATCCACGCCTCCGCAGCCCCCGATCCGTACCCCAACCCCACCCGCCTCTCCCCTTCCGCCCGAGGCTCACCCTCTAACACTATTCTCTTTCCTGCCCTTCCTATCTCCCAACACCCCAACCCCACGACCTACAAGCACCCCTCTCCTGCGGCTCCCTCCTGGGCGACCCCCTTCCCCCCATCTCAGAAAATATAATACCCCACCGCCGAGCCCAACCTCGCTCCCAAGCCCAGCTCCCTACCTTATCCATATCCGTACCGCTTCCAACAAGTGATCACCCCAAAGAACAAAAGCATCACTTTGTCATACCCTACCTTATGGCCAACCAAAGTTTATTAGGATCACAGTCCACCATCACAGATCCCAGCAGATTATCCCAAAAAAGAGAACATGATGCACAGACGACGGTACCTTGTTCGTGTAGTGACATATACACGAAGAACGATGACTTCTGCGTTGGCCAGATTTGTCGAGACTTTGAGACTTTAAGATAATTCTCAATGCTACATTGCTGCCACTCTACCTGACCAGTATTACAGGCTTCCGAAGGCAAATGAGGTTGGTTTCAATTAGGAATCGACAACGTGAGTGAGAGACCCGCACGTCTTTTAGCTGTGACGTTGTGGGAAGATTGATCCCGTGTTTCTGCTCGAAAGCTGGCTTTCCGGAAGGTATGAGAGCAATTATTGGAATATTCCTCAAATAATATGAGAAGCTTATCCTTCCGTCTCGAAGGTAGGATCAATACTAGAGCTCGATCAAAAGCCTTCTCACCATCCTATACCAACATCTTCTGCTGAAGCTTGTGCTGACCGCTCAGCTCGTTGGAGATAATGCTACCCTCCGGCATCTTGCTAGCTTCAACGCAAATGTTCTCAATACAAGGCTTTGCATCACTCCTCTCCATTGACTTTATGGGTGTTGCGTCAAGACTATCGATCCTAATTGATGTAAATGCTACGGCCATCCTGCATTGCCGACAGTAAGCAGCATTTTAGGCAACACTATTCTACATATGCATATCCCAAAAAACCTCTCTTTTCCACTTCAACCTATCCCCCCAACCCCCCTAAATCAACTTCCTTCTCGTCGAACATGTCCCCCCTCGCCATCGCCCTCACCACCCTCAGCCCCTTAACATCCCTCCCACCCTACCACCTACTCCTCTACAGCACCCTCCTCGGCACCCAGCTCTACCAAGTACCTTCTCCCC
>JAABUS010002252.1_pt1 | contig 37179 bp, 44 predicted proteins | sample 5560161 | NCBI WGS metagenome assembly JAABUS01 (sample SAMN10711885, study PRJNA513376) | rock metagenome | isolation source: Antarctica rocks | place: Antarctica: Victoria Land, Trio Nunatak nord | collected 2016-01-04
ATTAATGATAATCTAAAGAAATTTGCTTTCAACTTACAAATTTCAAGATAAATATTGAAATGTGCAAAGCATTTCAAATTTATGATAATTTATCTCAAATCGATGATAATCTAGAAAAATTTGCTTTCAACTCACAAATTTCAAGATAAATATTGAAATGTGCAAAGCATTTCAAATTTACAATAATTTATCTTAAATCGATGATAATCTAGAAAAATTTGCTTTCAACTCACAAATTTTGATGTAAATATTGAGATGTGCAAAGCATTTCAAATTTACAGTAATTTATCTTAAACTCGCTGTAATTCAGAAAAATTTGCTTTCATCAGAAAGCTTCAAGTAAAAAAGAACAAATTGCTTGATCAGAAGTAAAACAAGAGTTATTGCTTCTACTGCTATATCAGATCTCATTAATTTCTGATCATTTTATTCTTTGTATTGCATGCTATTCTGACATTTCGTAGTTCAACGTACTTGTATCGACAGAAATTCTGATTAGAAATAATGATAGCATGATACAATTTGTTAAATGTGTCAATCAATGCTCTTTATTGTCTCTTTCACTACAATCTACTTCATCGAAATCAGCTTCAAGCATGAAGCGAAACTGTCGTACGTGTGAAATGATATTGAGAATCATACAAAATCTGATATATCACTTTAATCACTGCTTGACGCTGCAAAATGACATGCAGTTCTTCGAGAAATATTTAAGAAAAGAGAACTCAGCAGTCAATGAATATACAGACACATGCAAATACTTTCAAACTGATTTATGATATGAAATGATCACAATGAACAATACTGATGTCTCTGACTTCGAGCAAAGTACAGAAGAAAACGTAGAAGCTTCAGATGATCAGAAACATTTTTGAAATTCAATTGCATGAATATCACTTGATTTCAAAAGATTTATCAATTCATCATGTACTTTCTCATTCATCAAAGTAGACAATTATGATGAGATGAATGATACAAAGAAACGAAGCGTTGATGAATTGCTAAAACAATATATCAGACTCATAAGAATCATTTTGAACTACAGTAAACTTAAGCAAGATTCATGATCATCTTTAAATGACAGTCTTCAATCAGAGTGACTTTTCTTTTTGAATGAGAAAGATTTTTCTCTTGCACAGTGATTTCTGAACGCGAAAGTCAGTAGCGAAGATATTAATTAATACTTCAAGATCTCGTTTCAGAAGACTCATCATGCTGATTGTATCTTCAAGAATGCAGATCAATTTAGAAGCATTCTACACAATATATTTTATAAAATATTTAATGATAGTTGATTTGAAACATCTTTGAAGATCTCATCAATGAACTCAGAGATCGAAACAGATATATTCAAGATTCAGTACAGAAACGTGATAAACGTCTTGAAATTTCTTTTAAGACATCATTTGTTTGCGAGTAATCTGAAATATGCATCAATCAAAGTATACAACGTCAGTGAAAATTGAATGTACATGAAAATGCACATTGATATTTAATGATGAGATATGCAAGCACTGATTTCTGAAGATGACACTATAGTTTCAGTACTGTTAACTACAGATAAAATCATGTTAACTCAATATCATGAAAATAAATTCACATGATTTATATATATTATCGTTGATAATCTGAATCAAGCAACTCAACAAAAGCAAAATAGATTTAATGTTATACTATTAAAGTTTATTTCTTTGACTAAACATGTGAATGAAGATCTGAAATACAAGTTATATCATTGCTCACTGAAGATAATATTAAAATGTGAGTTTAAACTGTTCAATTGAATGAAGAGTTTTTCTTGTTAATGTTCTCATTCTTTAGCACTTGAGAAATTAACTAAAAGAGAATTTCACGTTCGCTGTGTGAATGATTATACTCGACAGTGTTTTTCTATCATCGTCGAATTTATAATTGACTATGAGAAGCAGATCACTATTACGAGAATCAAAAATGAAGAGCAGTGCACTATATATTACGTTTCATTGAATCAACGCGATAATCTGCAGACAATCTGAAAAGCTTAAACACATGAAAGTACACTAACTTAAATCAAACATCAAGAAAAGAATTCACGCTTTAAAGCAGATATCAAGCGCGATGTTAAGTGAGTATACTCAGTGCAAAACTTTGTCTAAAAACATAAACTTGTCAATATTCACATCATCATGATGATTGACATCTTGCATTAGTTATTGAAAAGCACAGTAATGTATCTAATTCAATGACTTGAGATGATCATCAAGAATATAACATTGACAATCAGTTTCAAAAGAAAGTGTGATTTACAGACAATTGCAGACACAACACATGACGTGCAATTGAATCAAAGATTTCAAGTAGTTCTTTCATATTCAGAGCTAAGATGTTTTCATGACTTTCTATTCATGAAGTAATGAATCGACGTCAAACAAAAGACAATAGTGCATCAGCTTATTGTGATTGTCACTTCACTATTGATTAGAAAAGCATCAGATGCGTTGTACTGTGCTCAAGCTCTTATGAACTTCGTGATGATGATTCAATATCAATTGCATGATGATGAGTTTCTGTATTACATGAACAACGCAATATACAGAATTAACGTCTTAAAAGAAGTATTCAAGCAGTTTCAACATGATGAGAACTTTAACTATCTCAAGTTTCATGTGATCTCTCATTATATGAATTTTATTTGAAGATATGAAGATGCAGATGATTTTAACACATCTTACATGAAGATTGCACATAAATTTCTGATCAAAGATTATTATGATTTTACAAACAAGCGAAAGAACTTTCAAATGCAGATACTGCATCACAATACTTGACAAGTCAATATGTTGACAATGAAAAATATCATTCTTTATGATCTAATCACGTTCAGATCAGAGATTGACGAGACAATGAAAATCATGATTACAAAGTCTTTTAAAAGTCTTGATTTAACGCAGCTTGAATGAGATTTGTCAGAAATGAATTTGAATCAACGATGAAACTGATCTAGTAATTTTCGATTCTGACGCATCGCTTTTGAAATAACGAAGATGACACATATTGAGAATTTCTTGAATGAATTGTCGATTTTTATAAAAGAATCTCGACGCAAGAAATCAGAAATAAAGTCAAACAAGTATTAAATGAATTAAAAAGAAATCAACTTTTTCTGAATAAATAATTACTTCGTTTCTGTTCATGCATCAATTGAATGCTGAAGATGCAAAAATCAAGATTCAACAGACTCTGAAAAGCTTACATTGAAGCGAATTTGATGTGCTTCTGCATGATAGAAACAAATGTTGAATTGAAGATGTGACTATGTTTATGTTCAAGAGTATGCTGAGAATGATCAAGAAAATTCTGACATAGTTGAAGCTCTGAATGATAGACTGATGAGACAGTTGCAAATTATAATCACTGTTCGTGATTCGCTTCGTCAAGATGACAATGAGAAATCTGTGCAATACTCAAGAGCTTTAATAAAATTGCTAAAGCTCAAAAACAATGAAGTACTTGATGCTTTACATGATATGATAGAAGTCGAGCAGTGATTGAAGAATACTGTCAAGAAGTCTCAATATTTTGAATGTTAATGATTTTACAGTATGAGTACTATACTACGAAGTGCACATCTGATATCAATTGAAAGCAAGAAGTTCTTTTACGTGAATAATTACATTGACTGAGATACATTCAACATCTTATATGAAGAGAATTTTCTGAAAAAAAGAGTTTGAAAGATGAATGAGCTTGCAAGCTTAGACAGGCGAAAAAAGGCGAAATTCACTCGATAATGAAGAAAGTTCAACATTGTGTAAGTTGAGATAAATTAAAGTAAATTGAGATAAATTGAAGTAAATTGAGATAAATCGAAGAAAATGAGTGAAAAGCATATAATCACGTTGAATGAAGCATATATGAATGGTCAAAACATTTCAGTCAATAGTGTTTAATCATAACTATGATGACAGAGTATTGAAAATAAACAAGCGACTGAAATTTCACTGTAAAGATCTGTAAACAATGAGATTGATTGTGTAACAGTTAACAACATACAAGAACTTACATAGTTCAGATGATGAGAAAATCTAAAATTAATTAATCTATTAATCATAGTGTCTGCTCGTTCGTTGAACGAAATTTCTACTTACTTTATGCATTCTTCAATGCATCTGACGCATTACACACGACGTTTGTCAGTAGAAGTTCACAACTTGTTGAAGAAAGCTGTAAATTTTCGAAATAGTGTTCTCTTTCTATGTACACTAGCACTCTTTTCTTCTATCGATGTCTTTTCTGTTATCAAAGAAGAATGTTTCAAGTGAATGAAAGCTTCGATTCAATTTTTCAAGCGAAGAATAAATTTGATGACGAGTTTCGTGTAGATGATGATTTTGATGAAATGTTATTTCTTTTCAGTATCAAATGTTCAAATCAAATTATCATATATATTCATCATCAGTTGTTTTGCAATCTTGTTAATCTTCTGCTCAAAGATCTTCGCATTTTGATCAATCAAAGTTGAAATCTTCAATTGCAGAAGAAGAGACGCGTAATCAATCTGTTTCAATCTATTTCGAAACTGAGCAAACTGATAATTATACATAAGATTGCTGTAAGCATGATTGACTGCTGTGATTGAAACTGATGATAAATAAGACTGTAAACGTTGTAGAAAGATAAGTTTTGCGCGATCATTGATAAACATGATGTATGATAATTGAATAACTGTGATGAGAAAAATGAGTGAAGTAAAATTGAAGCTTACTAAGATAAACATCGCGCAGAATTATGAACGCACAATAGCTTGATACGAGTTCTACTCTGTTGAATCAGCTTGTAGCTGATTTAATCAGTTAATAACTGACTGATGATTGATCTATGTTGCTAAATCAGCTAATCACTGAATTATGAAAAGTGTCTGTTTTAGTAGCTAGCATATGCGTCTCAAGCGTATTAAGATTCAGATGTCGTTGCTCACTAGCTTACAAGCTATTCAAGCTCTTTGTCGAAACGTTGATGAAAATAAGCATGCTGAAACAGAGAAGATGTATTAACGAGCGCTGAATGAATACAAGAAAGCATGAGATTCTGATCATACTTCAATTCTTGACATTGTTTACGTCTTAAATCTTCTTTACAAGAATCAAGATAAGCATGCTGAGACAGAGAAAATGTATCAACAAGCGCTGAATGAATACAAGAAAGCACGAAGCTTTGATCATGCAATTCTCTTGAGAGCGAAAGTGATGATACAGTGAGATTTGTGAGTGGTAATAATGAGAAAGATGATGTCTATATATATAATAGTGATAATCAAGATGAGAATGAAGCTAGCAGTAAATTTGCAGCGAAGAGCGAAGACGAGAATGACGATTACAATGAAGATAGTAATGATGATGAACACATGAAAGAAGACAAGAATAAAGATGATGATGATGATGAAATGAATGAGAATGAGTCTGATGAGAACAGTGACTGTGATGATGTATAAATAATGAAAGAAAACACAATGATGCATTTGTTGCAATCAATGAAGAATGATGTTAAGCTTGATCTTCAATCTATATATGTGAAACATTCAAATAAAGTCTTACGTTCTTTCGTGAAGTTTAATTCTAGTGACAATGATGTAAAATTTGATATTAGATTTCAAGTAGAAATTATAATAATTTTCTTTAGACTGAAAAGCGATCAATCTCAAGAGACAACGACGTTTTTAATAAAGCTGTGATAAGAACATATTTTAATAGCTGTAAAGTGCAATCTTATTATTCTGACTTTAAACATGACTTGTCTAGAATGCTACGATATTGAGTGAAGATTCATAGATAGAAAGAATGATTCATCTTTACATGAACATCTCAGTACTGAAGACGTACTGCTTACATGAACACTGTCAATATAAGCATGTTTGAAAGAGTATTCTCATTAGATCTAGACTTTATGCAAGAAGACTGATAACACATAGTCATAATCATTGACATGCTCTTCTCTTTTTCTTTCTATGATTTTATATAAAGATCAGAACAGATTAGCGAAGAAAGTTCGAGAATCACTGTTCAAACACAGACGTAGTATTCGATCAACTACGATAAAATTCTCACATCTCATCTTCATCTGATCATCAAACCTGTTAGTTTTTCTAGAACTGAAACCAAGCTAGGTCAAATTTGCTCAACAAAGTCTTAAATATTTCAGAATGATTCAATCAAAAATACAATTGTAGTCAAAGTCATTTCACACGAAGAGATTATGAAAAATCTTGCGCAGATAAACATACGTCGATGTCTCGTCAAAGTCAAGAGAGCGAATGTGATTGAAATAGGCTTGAAATTTCTTAGAAAGATCTCTGCAAAGATTCTTTGTACTGATTGTTCTCTTCTTGATCAAGATCAGCTCATTCTTCTGTGTCTGATCTTCAGTCGTAAGCTCTTGTCATGAGAGAAAGTCTTGAAAAAGATAAAGAAACATGTACTTGAAAGACTTCAAATCATCGCGACAATCTTGCACTAGAACAGTATTTAATGTATGAGTCGAAAGAACTGAGAATAAACATCTATAAATATTTAAATGATCATTAATGCTGGAAAAACGTGTCGTGTTGATTAAATGTCATTTCGCGACATCAGCAGAATGAGTCTTTATTTGAACGTTACGACGTTTCGTGACAAGGCTCAAATCTGTGACATACATCTGATTATCACATCTTTCAATATTCATCAAGAAATTTTTTGATTTGATGTCATGATGAATAACATTTTTGAAGTGAATATATTCAAGATGATGAAGAAGCTGATCAATCAGCATCAACATCATTTTGAGAGAAAATCGTCGATTGCAAAAATTGAAAAGATTCTTCAAACTCAATCTCAGAAGATTGAACATCATAACATTATATTCGCATTTGAACAAATACTCATGAATGAATAAAATATCAACATCGTCAGCAAGTGATTAATAAACATCGACTTCGAATTCAAGAAGAAATGAATTTTCACAGACGCGCTCGAGTTTAATAACAATCTCTTCGTCAGTATCAAGATTGATTTCTGAAGCATAATAAGTTTTCTAAATCTGTTTTAATCACTTTAAATGTGAATTATTTATGTACACATCGTTGAAGTCTTTCTCATCGATTCTTCTTTGAAGCTGATATTTATCAACTACGCGTAGATTCTTAGAAACTGTTAGAACATGATGAATAACGCTTGTCTCAGAAAGCTGAATCAGACTAGAAAGTCAATTCACGTATCAAGTTCTTCATTGATGATCATATGTGAATCAGGTAGAGATGCATTGAAATCGTAGTTATGAAGAGTGCTCACATCATCTTTTATATTAATGAGACAAAGTCGAGAATGACATCTCACGCACTAAATATATTTAGATGCACGTTTCAGACAGCTCATTAATTGACTATTGACCTCGCAATTTCGAGTGACTCACTAGCGTGGTTTCGCAGATCGCGCGCTATCTTCACTTTTGCATCTTGATTGTTTTCTCATCACTATTTAATTTGTGCCTTTCATCAAAGATCAAGACTCAATGTCTTCAGACAAAGCTTCAGTATCTCAGAATCAAAAGCGACAATTAAGTGTAACAAAGCTCGTGACTGATATTTCATTGCAGCTCACTGTCAAATGACAAAAGCTCAAAGAACATTGATGACATCAAACACTCAGTTTCTTTTGAAACAATCTCTCACGTCAGTGACTCACTCGTTGCACTTTGCGAGAATTTAATCGAAAAACAGTCTAATCTGCTGTCTCAGTATCGTCTCATCAAATCAACAAAGAAAACATCGACATTGAGAAGCTTAAATGCTTTGCAAGACAAGATGAATCAAGTCTTAATGACATTCAAGACGTAAGTATAATATCATGTCTTATCAAGTAGTCTTTTGATGAGAATCTAGTACTTGAATTTCGAAGTATCAACTCTCTTTAATTCAACAATAAACTCAAGTCAATTAGACTTCAGAAAACGAGTCAAGACTGAAAGAGAGTTGAGTTCATTCTTCTTCATCAGAAGAACGTCTGCTTATGACTCAGTCTTTGAGCAACATCTCAATGATCATGACATATACAAGAACAATCATGCGCAAAGATTAAGCAATTAAGCACAAATTAATAAGAGGCTTACATAGTCAAGATTATTTCTTTTCTTTTCTCAATTCATCAAAATTGTATTTGAAATCTTTCAGCAAATTAATGAAGATGCATTGATTGAAAATAAAGTGATGAGCAAGATGTTTCTCATCATTGTCGACACAGTTGATATTTTTTCGCAAGAGAATCTTTGATTTACAAATTTTAAAGATCTGATCAATGACTTTATCATCAAGACTCAGTCAGACTTTTATGACAAGACTCGTTCAGAAGAGTTGAATAAACAAATTTAAGAAGACTTAGAATCTTATATTATGTCATTGACAAATGCAGTCACACTCTGCTTACTTAACTTCTTCATCAAGAACAAAGATTTCAAAGAGCTTACAGACGTATGCAAGAATCGAGCAATGTACGATGAAGCTTTAGATGTTTGAAGAATACATGAGCTTCGATCGTACATAGATTTGAAGATAACGTTTGACAATAATACTTATACGATTGCTTCAACTTATTATTCTAGTGAGCTTCTCATCATGTACACGACTCATTCTGTGAAATTTACAAATTCAAAAAATTCAATTGAATATTGTATAACTCAACTTAATTTCTACGCTATGACTGAAAATTCAGATAGCTTTTGACAAGAAGCTGATGCATGAAGAAATGTCAGAAAATATATGAATGCAAATCGTAAGACTTTCATAGCTGCAGCGAATGCGAAGGCATTGAATGCAAAAATTTCAGAACTTGACTCATTTACTCAAAGTCTGATATCATTCTCATCGAATGAGTCAATTCTTTCGAAGTCGAAGACATCAGCTGACGAGCTTGCACTAAATCTCGATGTGTTTCATAGTTTCAATCATACAACTTCAATTCAAGCTTGAACGAAAGCTTCACTCAAGAGATCATTGAATGAGCGATTGAAGAAGATATCTCAAATTAAGAAGAAGTCTGATATGAATAGTAAGCTTTGAGAAGATTCGAAATCGACTGAAAGATGAAGAAGACAATGAGATAATGTGAGCATCAGAAGCAGATCTGAAAAAGTTGAATGTATTGTAGCAAAGATGTATAGAATGTACTGTCTTCTATTCGCAATGTGACAGCTTGAACATTCAGCAAGCGCTTGAATACTGATTGCATATTCAACATGCTGAAATCAGACAAGAATTGAATAAATTACTTGCATATACAATGATAACATTTCTTTTTCAAAGTCTGACAGTAATATATAACTATGCTTCAAGAATCAATTCACGCAAAGCTGATTTACATCGCTTTCTGCTTAGACTTAATGACTGAAAGAAGAATGAATGTTTGATGATTTGCAATCAATAGATAGCAATATTCGTCATTTCAATGCAAGAGATTGACTTGTTCTTTCGTGACAATAGTAAGATTATGAGATCAATAAGCATCTCATGACTGATTAAGTACTGACATCTAAGAGATCTGTTCAAGAGACTCTCTCTTTGAAACATTAATCATGTTCTCAAACATCTTGATGTTGAAATTCTGATTCATTTTCTCAACTTTGCATCACTTTCTTCATACATCTGTTCTTGAAGCGTCATGATCACAGAAGATTTGACAAGAATTGAAGTTAACAACAAATCATCTTAACAAGTAAAGTTTCAGAATTCACGAAGATTGCTCGCGTTACAATATGCGTTCTTGATTCATAGTTCTTCTCAATTTCTTCATCACTCAACATCTTTTGCAAGAACTTTATTCTTAGTAGAGAGTGAATCAAGCACAGAATATAATATATTTACTTCGAACATATATTTTCATAGAGAGTATCAAAGATGACTGACAAGTTTCATGCTCAAAACAATCTTCAAGATTTATCAGACATCGCTTAAAGCATATTGTTGAATTGTCAAGAAATTCATCAAAATACACGCTTTAATATCAGATTCTTGAGATTATTAAATTGAGTATTGCTGATGTAGACATCAAAAACAATGACATTGCTAATAGACTTGCAGTCAGTGATTGCGAGCGAGACTATGATAAAGTAATCATTTTTGAGAACTGCGACTCAGCTCTGTTGATTTATCGTAAATTTAAGTGACTTCATAATCGTATTTGCTTCATCTTGAAGATGAACTGATGAATTTAAAGAGTCAACTTGAAGAACTTGACAGCTGAGAAGCATTAACAGAAAATTCTATCAGATTACAATGTCAACGTTTAAATGATGCGATTTCAGAGAATTCAGAAAGAAGAAAATTGCTTCAAATCTGTGAGAAGAAGCTGAAGCTATATGATATGCTCAGTATAACGACTGTATGAAATTAATGCTGATGAACGAGAAGACAAATTGCTCTTACGTCTGCAGCAGAAGCAGACAATCAAGCAATTCATCAAGAGAAATCAGAACAGTTTATATAATTTAATCAACATCTTCGAAAGTCTTTTGAAGTCAGAGAGTCGTTGAATTCATAAGATTGATGATCTTATGACTTTGACGCGTAATGCAGATTCTGATTGATTTAACGTCTGTCTTGAAAAGACTTTTATCAAGCTGTTCAAGACACTTACTTTGATAAGTCTTAATTATTTTTCTACGTTCAGTACAATTATCGTGCTGTTATCTTATATTATATACAACAGCTGAATTACTTGAAGCAACTATTTTATATTGCGTTTTTGCATCTGTTCAAGTAAGACTAATACTATCTAGATCATCTTTAAAACTCAATGACAAAAGATGAAGACAAGATCAGAATCTCATCTCTGACTAACTTCTGCTAAAAGATTTAATATACTGTTACGTATGATTCTGACTGTGATAGCAGCTGTTCTACTTTTTGATTCTGTTCTTATACTTTAAGAGCTGCAATCAACAAAGCAGTCTCAAGTTAAATGAGCAGAGAAATATCAGCTTCTGACAATCTTTCTATTTACTATGATCTTCTTGACTTCATGCTCGATATTCACTAAGACTAAAAGGCAAGAAGTGTTATTTGCAGCAATCGCAGCCTACTGAGCTGTGTTGATGCTGTTTCTCGATAACACGTTGAATGTGTCATCTTTATCATGTCAAGCATAACAAGGCATGAAGAAAACACATTTGTGAGCAAATACACTCAGCGCTGATCATTGTCAGTTCAAGTGTCAGAAGTGACGTACAATAGTGATTCAGATTCGCAATGTTGATGTTCTTCTATATTCAGTTTAAACACTGTTGAAGTCATTCTTTAAGCTTCTTCACTCTCTACATCTTGAGTATGAAGTCATGAAATACTACATGCATATGAGAAGTGAGAATATCATGTCAGAAGAACGCAAAATCAGGCAGTCTAGCTGTTGAAAGCAGAAGTCAAGAAGCTTAATACAAAGAAAGAAATGAGTTTTAGACAAAGAGAAATCAAAGTGCTATCATGAATATTTGTCACATCTATCATATAATTTATGCGATGACAATTCTCAATAATCACGCAAGACTACGCTACGTGAACATCACAGCTCATACATCTTCTGTTCTAGATATGTCTTTAAATACTCATTCATTCAATATGATGAGCGCAGCATCTAACTTAAGCTTCTCATCATCGTGATCATATGCGAACGCGAGTCTGTGATTCTCTACAGCAGAGAAAGCAGTCATCACGCTGAAACGTCAGTTTCTTTCTTCAACATTTCAGAAACTAATCGTCGTTCATGATCATTGTACCTGACTCACAATTATCTTTGATTTCGAATTTTCAATTCATATAAACCGCATTGATATCATTGAAATCTCTGCGTTTCTCTGTCGTTCTTGAAGATCGAGAAGATACAACAATCATACACTTTGAGAGTAATACAAAGTTCAAATCAACGTACATCTGTAAAGAAATGAGTTTTCGACTCTTTCTAGAACAGAATATCAACTTCAGAACTGAGAAGCAAGTATGTTATCATGAACTGAATCTAATTTATTTTCTGTCAAGATATTTGAATGTCATCTCTTCTTCTATTTTCTTTGTTACGACGAAAATTTCAACACTCAATATGTTTTCATCAATCAAAGATAAAACTTATGTATGTGAAACATTATACTCTTATCTTCAAAGAGAACTGTTGCAAGAAGCTTTAAATGAAAGTAATGCAACTGAAGAGCGACTTCTACTAACACTCACAAAAGACGTTGCTCACAACTCATACATGAAGTCTTGCTTAATTTCTGAATCTGAGCGTTCATGTTCTTGAGTCAAAAAGAACATTAATAGTCTTTCAATGAGTGCATATGACAAGAATCAACACAAATCATTTTTTCATATTATCTTCAGTCGTTGCTGACTTGAATTCTTCTGATAAAGACGCTGATAGCTTTCTTAGCATTGATAGCTCTACATGAGAAGACAGATTTTCCTGCTTATTCGAAAAGATATTCATCATTGATACATCATTACTGAGAGCTTCTAGATCATCAGCTTTGAGTGTGATGAGTAGCATACGTGCCTCAAAATCAAGAGTGTTCGTGAGTGTAGAAGCTCAAGTAGAGACTCTCGATTCATTAAGTGATTCGAATTGAGTCACACTCATGATTTGTAAGATATCTTCGACTGTATTAGCTTCAGACATGATAGTATCTTGTTTATGTAGCATCATCTGATTTACAACACTATCAACAAGATGTTCGTCAATATAATCGATGATAAAGAAGCGTTGTTTCTGCTTGTCAAATCATATTCAGCGTTTAGTCTAGATTGAGTTAGAAATGACTCTGAGCAGTAAGATTATTGAACAAACAGTAGCAATATGATATTCTAGTCAAAGCATGCGCTTCTTTCTAGACTGCGTCATTGAAGAAAGATCATGTGAACGCTCATCATCATCAATCATGACAGTAGTGAATCAATTCTCAGAAAAATATCATTGAATGAAAAGCAAATCTTGCATAATGTAATTCTCAAACAAAAATCAAGCAAAATTCTTGTATGACTGAGAAAACTTCTTACGCTGAACTTTGAGAGTCATCACTTGAGAATCTTCGATCAAGATATTTGATAGCAAACAGATTTCAATTCAAGAAATGATCTTTTCAATTGTTCATAAAATGTTCTTCTGTTCGAGAGAAATGCAATTCTGCTGAACAATAATTAAGCTTCAAAAGAAAATCAAGTACATATGAATTAGCGAATAAATGTTGTCATTGCCTGAATACTTTAAGCATATATCAAGACTTATCATCATTAGTCTTGATGACTGAAAGATAAAAACTTCATTTTCGTTTGATTCATTTACTATATGCGTATCAGAAGTAGCATACTGAGATTCAAAAGATTGATCATGATTTACAAAATCATTCAAATTCATGAAAGTGAACTTAGAAGTCTTTTTTTGATCAAGTTGAGCAGACTCAAAAGATGTAATCAATTTTGATTTCGATTTTTCGTTCTTTGCGTAGTCATACTCAAACAGCGCTGCAATGTTTGATAGAACGATATATGCATCAGTCTTCTTAAATCTGATTGCAGCTTTGAAAATGTATCTCTCAAAGAGATCTGTTCTCTCAAGCTCGCGAATGATAGCTCTGAACTGATTTGATAAGTTGAAGAGTCTAGCTGCTGCTGCTCAAGAGAAGAATTCAGCGAAAAAGCTTGAACTCAAAGACGATCAGTAACAGTCACTTATTGCTCTTCATAAACAGATATATTGCATCGTGATTAATCATTTCTAGAACTGACTAATGAACTTTTAGCTGCTATATGAGCATCATGATTTCTTCTTAACGTCTCAGCATCTTTCTGCTAATTCGACTTTAAGTAGACTGACTGCTAAGTACTCAATGTTGACGAGAATGTGATGTCATAAAATACATGCTTTTCTCGAAGTTCTACTGCACAGACTATCAGACTCAATTGTATATATGCTTGTCTTCATTTACATTGTTTACTTAATGATGACTTTGTTATACAAGACTATATCAGTCTTTGAGAATACGTGAATTGAATGCTTAGATATTTGAAAGATTTGCTTTGATTAAGAGTGTTTGAGCTAAAATTCGAATCGTCTCAGAGAATCTTGATCGATATCATATGACTATTGAGAATAACGAATTGAAAGATCATGAAGTCTGAAACAACGTTGCTAAATTCTGATATCATAAAGCATCAGATAAGACGTTGACTGTCAATTATTTATATCATCATCTGATCATTCTTGCTCGACTCTATTCGCTTGAACAGCTTTCACTGTATACAAAGTCTTTGACGAGTGTAATATCTTTTAATTCTGTCAAAGACAGTATTATGACTTTGTTCAATTCTATTTTGCAGAACAACGAGATGACTAAACGTCAACAATTTTCTTTTGAAACTCTATTCATTAAGACGCATGCTATACTTTTTACGAGTCAATGTCAATACACTTCGCTTTGATCATGACTAATTCGATGTATATGTCTTTCATCTCAATAATGAGCTGCTCATGAGAGATAGGTCTGATTTTTGACTGAAGAAGCATCTTGAGTTCAACTTCAAGTTTCTCAGATTTCTCATCTCTCAGTGACTCATTCTCAAGAGAAGACTCGTTGCTATGATCTTCGTCATCATTGCTAGTCGAGAAGAGAGCTTTTTCTTGTTCAGAGAGATCAAATTGACTCAAAGATTGAAGTCGCTTTTCATGAGCTGTATCATCATACAAATCACGCGTTGACATTAAATTTGTCATAACAGATTTTTTAGTCTGAGATAAAGAATCATGATGCTTCGAAGAACGCTCTCAACGAAGTGACTCGACATGATCATTATTCTTCTTTTTTCACATGCTGCTAGCGTTATTTGAGGCGTGAACATTCAAATCATATAGTGACTGCTTCAAGTCTGAAGATTCTCATCGATAATTTGAATCATTTGAAGAAATAATTTAAGATATTGATTTCAAGTTCTTATCTTCTGAAAAGAATTTATCGTGACGTGATTTAGTACTCATAGATTCTAGAAGACTGTCTTCAATAGCGAAATTCAATGATTCAGAGTCACTCTCAGCTTCTGACTTTCAAGAATTCTTCGCTGATGTACATTGCTTCTTCTGATGTCTGAACTTGAATCACTTCAATAACAGATTGTTGATATTCTTAATCTGCTTCTCTTGATCATAGAAGTTCTCTGAAATTGAGCATGTAATCTTTGATGATTGTTCGCTGTGATTTTGCGAAATTTAGCAGAGAAATGTTTTCGATCACTGATCATGCAAGCTTTGACTAGTTCGACGAGAAAATGAGCTCAAGTAAAGACTGCATGCGATTAACAAGTATACTTAATCGCATTGTAGTTGCACAGAGAGTCAGCTGTCTTTGCAAAATGCTAACGAGACACAAGACAATGAGCGACATATCAATGAGTAATGAGACTCAATTATGACGAATCGTCTCGTCTAGTGAAGACGATTAAAGACGAAGACGTTAAAAGAGAGCTTGTCTGTCTCTCTGCGTGTCTACGTTGTGCTCACGACGAGCTGACAGAAGCACTCTTTTGCCTAGGCCTGAAAATGCCTGAAGAGAGATCACATTGATTTTCTCGATTAGAGAATTCGATCAGAAAATGCGTCTTCGCGCATTAAGCTGCTACAATGAAAGTAGAATAGCTTTAGAAGTTGCATTTCGAATCAGACAATTGAAGAGCAGTGCGTCAAATATTTCAGAAGAATTCTTCTAGATATAAATAGTTCTAGAATGATTGACGTTGAACAAATCTTTTAAAATATATGATGATCAGCAGTTGAATCTTACTAGTCATCTCTATCAATTCTGACTTCAGCTGTCAGACACAATAGAAGATGAAATTTCAGATCTTAATATCTGACTGAGCAACATTTAATCTATCAGCATCAGAAGACAATCTGAGTCACGATGAATATTAGTTATTCTGCTATCGTTGAACACTGCTTCACACAGTCTTGAATCTCACTGATCATTCTCTTCTTTAAGTTGAAACACTTTCTCTTTCAGTAGAATCAAGTTGAAGAACTTCATATTGAAAATAGCAGAAGTATTATACTGAGATAAAAGAACAACGCACAGAAAGTTGAATGTGTAATGCTTTTCAAACGAATGATAACAGTATAGATCAGTCTGTTGCATGATGAATACATGCTAAGATGAAATTTGTCAAGCCATGCTCATATATACGTTGATTATACTCAGGTGTACGCTGTCGAGCAGATTGATAATTTCTCAACTGTTGTTTAGTGACTTCAGAAAGAAATGAAAAGTTAATTAAAAGCTATTCTCGTCAAGTATTTAGTTACTCAACAAGACTATCACATTATCGCTATTTTCTTCTATCGTTCTTCGTCTGAAATGAAGGCATAACTGCCTGCTTTTGATATCATCATATTTTCTCTCAACGAACAAACAAGTCTTTCTTCTTCAACTTCTCTGTTCACTACAACAATCATACAAAGACAATTCAAAGATACAGAATAATCAGCTCAATTCTTAAACATTTTCTTAATAGAATGCAGTATATTTTAAACAACATTCGTGTTGTTCAAAATCATCATTCATCACAGTATCTTTCACGTCTCTTACTTCTCTTTTGTTTTCTTTGAATTAAACACTTTGTTAATTGACTGCTCTCGTTCTGAGTGACTTGATCACTTGCAGCCTCATGTTTCACTTGTATAGTCTGTTTATTCTGCGCTAAAGCAATCGCTTTAGTTGAACAGTTCTTATCATCTTCATAGAAAGAGTCAAATCTACGCTTTCAGTACAATCTTAAGTTATCGTTCATCTCTTTCTGAGAATTGATGTCATTGACAGTATCTGTCAAGATCTGAATAATTAATTGAGCTTTTCTTATATTGACTAGCGTCGATACAACATCTCAGAAGAAGCGAGTCATGTGCTTCAGTGTAGCTCATGTGTTGAAGTCAAGTCATTTTCTTAATTCTACAAGAGCATTGAAGTTTGAAAAATGATTCTGTTCTGACGAATGAGTTGTGCGAAGTTAGTAGATCGAGAGACGAACGAGAGTCACAAGAGTGATCAGAGCTAACGTCATCTCAATAAACTCTTTGAGCAGAGAAATTTGTTGAATCAGATTATGAAATGTTTGCAGATCATCTTGTAATATTGTTCATGCATAAAGTGCTTCAAGTGCTCAATCAGTACATTCTGAACTTCATATCAGAAGCAATAGAATATCGTTCTCTGAGCGTCGAAGAGAGAGCAGTTGAACATAGATACTTTCGCTGCTTCAATGAGCACTGCAGTCTTCAACTTTGTGAAAGAAATGAACTCTTATCAAAAAATTCTGACGAAGCTCATCTGTTTAAACTCAAATTCATTTCAAAATTTCAGCGATAGAGTCTTGTTCTCATTAGTGAGCTGTCACTGAAATGAGTCTCACATCACGTATCAATTTCGAAAGAGTTACTGACAGAGAGTTTTCAAGTCTCAAAATTCATTTTCTGACTTCAGAAATCTTTGCTCATTGAATTTGTCTGTCATTTATGACTTGAACAAAAAGTCTGAATCTGAAAAGAATTTTGTGTAAATAACAAAGATCAGCAATGTTGAACTGTTACGAGCGAGCTGTTTAAGCTGCACAAGTAAGATTGTAAAGAATTAAGTTGTTCAAAGAAGTGAGATCTGTTGAGTCTGAATTGAATCTGTTCTGTTGATTCGCAATGATGTCATCAGAAATACAGTAAAGCTTACGAAGCAGTGAGAGAATTTGAAGCTCTATCTGACATTGATTGATGAATGAGAGATGATGTGACAAAGAAAGCATGTGCAGTTGTTTCACACATTGCAAGATGCATCAACATCAGTCATTCAAGTCTTGATAAAGAAGTCTCTGTGCAAGCGAAGACTTGAACTCTCTCAGTAAGTTTAAGCACAGAAGAAGAGTGTTTCTGACATAGACTTCTTTGATTTCACGAGAGAAGTGCTGAAGATTCATTAGCGAACTGTGTTTTCAAGACAAATAAACAGTGTCATTTTGAAATTCATATGAAAAATGAACGCTTCAAGTCTAGCAAGAAGATCATTCTTTCTCGCGATATCGCGATAGCATGACGCTGACTCGCGAACGTCTGTGTAAAATATGACACTCTGAGCGTTTCTGAGAAAGCATTATTGAGTCACTATTCTGACTTCTGAATTGCCAAGTTGATGTCTTTCATGATCAATTGATTGTGTTGAATTTACGTTCTCGAGCATAAATTGATCGATTATGTGAGAGAGCTTGAGAAATGAATGCATCTCAACTACAACAAGGTTTTGAGAATCGTGATACTTCTGTTCAACATGAAGAACAGTGATTCAAAGAGACTCAAGCAAAGATTCAATATCAACATCGTCTCTTGCATGTTGATGCGTTGAGAAGCGAACAATCTTCGAAAATACTTTCAAGCGATGAGAAATAATCTTTCTGTATAGAAGAAGCTGTGCAGGTTTCCAAAATCACGTCAGTCGCTGAGAAGTCTCAGTTATATGAATGCAAAGTGCTTCTTATTGCATCAGTCTCATTCATGTTCTTGTCTTGCTGCAAGTTCAGATTATATGCGTTTGTAACAGTTTTATTTCATCGCGATTCATCTTCTGTATTCACTCTGTTGACGAATTTCGATATCTTTGAAGACTCAGAGTTCATCGTCTTCTGATCAAAGCTTGACTGATGTTTTCTCAATGTTTTATTAAGATCTGTACTTTGAAGTTCACGCATCAAAGAAATATGACATGAGAAATGACTTCTGTCTGAAACAAGATGCAGTTTGCATGATAAACAACGAAATCTTGCAGTAACTTTAAAAGTTGCACGACGAAGACTAAAAATTTATACTGAAGAACATGTCAATTGACAAATCTCTTCAGATCTGATTCAATAAACAGCTGCAGATTTGTGATATCATGAATTTCAGTTGACTTAAAAAAGAACGAAGGCAAGCGAAATGAAAAGATGTCGATAAGTCATGTTGAGTGTAGAAAAGCAGCATCTGCGCTAGAAGTGCTGAGGCGCAAAGACATAAAATAAAGACTTCACAAGAGCGATCTGATAGTTTCTGATTGACTTGAGAAGCAAGAAACCTCACGCTGCGATAGAGAGTAAGAATACTCATGATCTAAACTTCTTTCGATAATTTTGAGTCAAATCATCTTTTGATTCAGAAGAAAATTTAATAAAAAGATTTCTCTCATCTGCTTTTCTGTTCTTCATTACTGCGAACGATCAAAATGTTATCATCAACAGCTGAGCTTGTCAAAACTAAATTGTTGAATCTCGTTGTCTTTCTTGTGAACAATCAAGCTACATTATTATTAGCAACATGTCAACAGATTTATGCAACGCTTTCTATCAAACATAAATCTGCTCTAAGACAGTTTATATCTGTGAGAAAATGAAAAAGCAAGAAATTAAATGAACGAAAATCTTGCTTGCAGAAGCTCTTTCACATTGAGAGTGTTGAGTCTTCTTTGAAGCTACAAGATCAAATCAAGACGTGAGTGAAGAACTTTGATTTCTTTTTTCAAAACTCTGTAATTGCAATCAAAACAAATCATCACAGTCTTTTTGCATCGTTCAAGCGAATTGCTCAGAGCGCAAAAACATGAAAGATAATGACGATTTGACAATGCTTCAATCTTGAATCAATTTATAAAAGAATCGTAAGATCTGATTATTATACAAGCACAGAATGACGCAATGAAGAAAGCGCTTGCCTCGCTCAACAACTTCAGCGTTTCTCTTTGATTAGCAATGACGTCGAGAATATTCAAGGCAAGCTCAAAAGATATGTTGAACTGAGACGTAGCTGAAATTTCTAAGTCAAACGCTTGAGAAGTTCAGAATTTTTCATCGTTCTATCTCAGACGATGATCGAAGAATTGTAAGAATGACTCTATCTAGTTGATTTCTTTCTTTCACTGATTGATTCAGATACGAGAGAAGACAAAATCTCATCTTTCTTGATGATTCAATGAATCAAATTTGTAGGCTGAGAATTCGAAATATCGCTCGTCGACTGAAAGTTCTTTCTTTGAGCAGCTTCATTGCTCAAGAATTGAAGAAAATTTCATCAGAAGAGATGCTTTCAATTCGAAAAAAACTGTTCAATAATTGCAAATTTAATCAGTCTTGAACACAAGATATGAGAATATCGCCTGACTTCAGACGATGATCAAATAACTCACTCGATTCTCGTTCATTCGCTTTTCGAGAGTTTAAGAGATCACGAATAGTCACAATCTTAACACAATCATTGACAACTTGAAACTTTCAGCTTGAGGTTTGACAAGCTTATTAAATCTTCTCAGCACACTATGTTTGCTCTCACAAAATACGATCGTCTTTGATGACTCTGCTTTGTCAGACTCAGGTTCGAGCTCGAATTTGACAAGATCACAGTGAGACTTCACAAATGTAATGACGTTTTTGATCGCAAAAGCGACTTTCTCTGATTACATTTCGTTGATTGAGATCGAATGTCAGGAATTGAGTCTATCTCAATGAGACTCATTGCAGATCATGACATGTTCAACGACAGAAGACGTTTATTGCGAATTCGAATTGCGAATCTGATTGAAGAGCTCAGACTCAACCTTAAGAATGCGAAGTATCGTTCTCGACATGAACTCATCAATGAATTTCATGAAACATCTACATTCACAATCTGTATGCTAATAAAAGCTAATACAATTTTACAAATCATGATCGCTTGAATCATTACTCTTTCACGTAGAACTTCGTCAAGGCACTTCTCAAACAATCACTTCACTCATCAAGTCGAGAACTAGAAACAGCGTCATACCTTCATCGTTCTTGCTAAAGTACATCTCATCATTCTCATTAAGAATGAGATCTTGTTCGCTAATCAGACTGACTGTTCTTGCATTCATGATCAAGTCGTTCTTTCAATGTACATTTTCAAGCGCTATCATGATCAGATATTGCTTTGAGAAAGAGCTTTTGAGCCGTTTATTCGTATTGATGAAGATCACAGAATAGAAGAAGTGCAGACTGCGTTGTAAGTCATCAGCGAATCGAAATTTCTTTTCAGAACATGCTTCAATTCGTGCAATGTTTGAAAGACTCTATAAAGTCATTAGATATCAAATTAAAAGATCAAGATCACAGATGTAAAGCTACAGATATCTTGAATCAGACGTCTGTGACTTTTTATGTGAGAGCTCGACCTAAGAATGAATACAGTCATGAATTCTTCGACTTCTTCTTCAAACGTTTCGATTTCACACAGTGCTTTAAATTCTTTGCTGCGACATCTGTCAAGTTGATAGATACTGTCTGCACTTGAGAGAAAATGTTGATGTCAGACATGAAAAACAAGTCGATTCATTGAGTCTTCAATGCAAAAAAAATGTGACGAAATGTACTTTGTACAAAAATAAGCTTTCACTGAAAGTGTGACGCATGCAGTAAGCATGTGTGACGCATCAGTAAAATCTTGAACTCTCAAGTCTTTTTTTCTGTCTTTAATATGAAGAGTTTGTATAATGTATATGATGTTTCACACAAGCTTCAATAATGTCTACAGCATAACTTTGAATGTTCTATCAGATAATCTGTCAATCTTTTTGACTGTGTATGATGAACAGCATTGAATATATTTTACGAATGTCTCATCGTCGAAAAGACTCGTTGAGAATAAAGATATCAACTTTTTATTCGCGTAGAAACGTACGAAGCATCACTTCGAATATTATGAGAAATTCATTGTAAACGTATCACTCACTTCTGATAATTATCGCAGAAGCATTGCTTCACTTACACATAGTTTCTATGAACTGATTGAGAATTAAGGCTCGCTCGATTTCTTACATCATGAAACGATTTGCCTGTAAGTCAAGTTATATAAAAGACTACGTCACTTCTTGTTCACAGTTTTTCCTTCTAGTTTTCCAATCTACTTTGAGTCATTTAATGATATAAAGCACTATTGAATTTTCAAGCAAGAAACAACTATCTTGAAATACAAGACTTCTAAGACGAAAGAAAAACGAGATGAACGACGTAATAAACTCAATAAAGAGAAGAGACAGCAACGTCGTATTGATAGAATGTTTGAACAGATAAATCATCAACAAGAGATACAACTAATGCAGAGTCTGAATAGTATGATGATGTCTAGTATATTCTCTCTTCAGCAGCAATCATCTTCTTCTCTTTCTTCTCTTTCTTCTCTTTCTTCTTCTTCTCAGTATATGCAATATTCGCAGTATCAACAGTGATCTCAGTGATCTATGCCTTCTTCTCATTTCTCTACATCTTCGAATATCTATGTCTCGCTCTCTCAACATTCTCATCAGCAGCAGCAAAACTCGAATCAACATCATACTGCAGAGTCACAATCTCATAAATCAAGCTCTCTTGAAGATGACGAGAAAAAGAAAAAGCAAGTCGTTGATGATTTCTGAACTTGACGAATTAATAAGATCAATAATTCGGTTTCTAGACAACGTCTCATTGATGCAAAGATCATATGCGATGAGCAGGCGTGAAGAAAACTCAGTGACATTCAGCAATTGTTACGAGTGTGTCGAGATTGAATAGAGTTTTCTAGCCAACAAGCTCTAGAAGTTTTGGCTCATGTTGAATCCCTAGTCTCAACACTCTATTCTAGCGCTTTCGATACTCGAGCAAACCTGCTTCGTTCTCTTTGTTTTGCCCTACTATAGATACAGCTCGAAATTCCCCTTTGATTTCTTCTGTATTCTTAATATTCTAGTTATAGCTACCTCTATTGATCAAACATTCTATTCAGCTACGCACTATCTCGCTGCAGTGTGATTAGATTCTAGGCACGATCTCAACATTATATTAAGAATTCGTTAATCACACGATATCAATATCAATACTCATTCAAGATACTCGTACAGACAGAACGAGTCTAAAGAAATTCGTTTACCTGATGATCGACGCAATCGAAAGACTGAACAACACTAGGAAGTTTGATAGAATCAACGGCGAGGCTGTTTGAATCGCTAGACAACTTACCGCTCACTAAGTACGCAAAGTTCACTCGATCAAGAGAATCAACTCATTCTCGTGAAACAGACGAGTGAAAATAAGCTGTTCAACTCGATTAAGAGAATCGACGATAAAGAACCTTCGTGAATTGCTTGAGAATCAACCCATTCTCGTGAAGCAGACGAGTGAAAATAAGCTGTTCAACCCATCTCTTTCCCTCTTCGCCCCGAACCAAGCTCGTGAATCAGGCGAGTCAAAACAATCTGTGCCGTCAGATCAAATTAGTGAGTCTGCTACTACAAATGACGTTCTCATAGTGAGCCTGCTACAATGACACTCTTCGTCAATGCAATGATCTACCTACTCTCATCGTCTTACCTACCAGTGAACCTGGTTCTACGTTCACATGCAAATAGTGAGCCTGCTACAATGGCAAGCCGAAAGTTGATCTCTTCGATGAGCAAGTCGACTAGTGAGCCTGCTTTAATGACACTCTTCGTCAATGCGATGACCTATCTACTTTCATCGTCTTACCTATCAGTGAACCTGGTTCTACGTTCACATGCAAATAGTGAGCCTGCTACAATGGCAAGCCGAAAGTTGATCTCTTCGATGAGCAAGTCGACTAGTGAGTCTGCTTCAATGACACCCTTCGTCAATGCGATGACCTACCTATTTCCATCGCCTTACCTATCAGTGAACCTGGTTCTACGTTCACATGCAAATAGTGAGCCTGCTACAATGACAAGCCGAAAGTTGATCTCTTCAATGAGCAAGTCGACTAGTGAGCCTGCTTCAATGACACTCTTCGTCAATGCGATGACTCACCTACTCTCATCGCTCAACCTATCAGTGAACCGATCTACCTCGCGTTCACGTGCAACTAGTGAGCCTGCTTCAATGATCATCCTATCTCACATAGTGAGCCTGCTACAATAGACATTTGACGAGTTGATTTGAATCAATAGAAAGATTGATAGAAAGGCAGGCATCAAGACTCTACGTCAGTGCTATGAACTACACTACAAGTCATAGAGACATGACTTTTAAAGAGAAGAAGGTAATGTTACGAGTGTGTCGAGATTGAATAGAATTTTCTAGTCAACAAGCTCTAGAGGTTTTGGCTCATGTTGAATTCCTAGCCTCAACACTCTATTCTAGCGCTTTCGATACTCGAGCAAATCTGCTTCGTTCCCTTTGTTTTGCCCTACTATAGATACAGCTCGGAACTCTCTTTGATTTCTTCTGTATTCTTAATATTCTAGTTATAGCTATCTTTATTGATCAAACATTCTATTCAGCTACGCACTACCTCGCTGCAGTGTGGTTAGATTCTAGGCATGATCTCAACAGCAATTAGTCATTATGATCTCAGATATATTCAAGAAGACTATGAAATGATTGATGAAGTTGCTCGTCATACTGTTAAGAAGCTTCATAAGTTCAAACATTTATATCACATGATTTATCGATCTACTCATGATCTACAAGATCTTCAAGGGAAAATTCAGAGTCAGCAAGCAGAAGATTTTGTGTTATAGCAAGTAAGTACTTGTATAGTGATGACAATAGCAATAGCAATAGCAATAGCAATAGCAGAGCAATCGATTATTTAAAGATGTTTTTTCAATAGATCATGATTTCTATGCTATGCAAAACGTGCTATGCTTGTCTCTCTCACATTTTCATGCTTGTTTCTATCTTGTGCAATATAAACTCATCAAAATTGACTCTGAACAAGATATTTGAAACAGCTTTATGCATGATCGAGTGATTACTTCTCAAGTTCTTGTTGAAAGATCTAATAATCATCATCAAATCAATATCTTTTTGCAGCATGCCTGAAATGCTTAACACTATAACGATCGTATTGACTATTCTCGATTGTATATTGCAGAAAGTCTTTGAAATCATCAGGAAACAAGTCTTTTACTTGTTGTCAATGTCATCGTATCTATGTTTTCAACACATTGAATGTGAGCTTGATCGAGTTATAGTCAGATGAATAAGAAGAAAGAAACTTGAGAAAGAGACTGCATCATGACTGATTCTTTTGAAGTATCACGAAATGCGCATAGATCAGTTGAGCTGAAGAATCAGTCAAGCTGACTTTCAGAGTCGTCGCGAGTGATGTTTCTGACTAGCAAAGATCAGTTCAGATGTGCATCATTAATTCAGTTAAAGTACTGCATGCATGATATATAGAAGAAAGACAATTTTCAGAACATGATATAATACAAGAGTGAAAACATTGTTTTTAAAAGACAAGCTCTATGAAGATGAAAAAAGCAATGATGTATCACAAGATTTGATATCAGATCATGCAACTTCGAAGAATTTTCTCTCGTCAATATCTGAGCTAATCTCGTTCTTCAAATGATCTCATAGAATGACAATTGACGAAAGAGAGCTCGCTTAATTACGTGAAGATCTTGTGAATTACTTCTGCATGATTTTGAAGATGCATCTTGTTTATGAGATCAATGTTGCATCGTGAACGAGAGCATGCAATAGGCTGCCTGTCTGAATGATGACGAAGATGCTTTTGATAGAAGTGCAATTTTCAATCATCATGACTGAAGAAAGATCACAGACGTCTTGACGTTGACAGCTCATCATTGCTCAGACAGAAGATACATTGAGTCAACATGCATTCAATCAAAAAAGATGTCAAGAGACTTAATTGTTGAATAATGACTTGCGCGATCTTGTTCAGACTTGATCATAAAAGACTTTTTTCTGAGTTGAAAGTCATGACTTTTCTGTAATCAACACAGAGCTGTTGAGACACTGATAGCTGCGCAGCTTCTTTGACATTTCTCTTCAAAGAAGTTAATGATGAAGATGAAGAGTGTTTCAATGACATGAAGACGCTTCACAAAATTATATTCTTCTGTTCTTCTCTCTGACTCTTCTAGCGTGCTCATTTCTTGTCTGAGTCAATGATAAAAGAGAAAAACTTCAACGACGACGTATTGTTCAGGCAAATTTGACATGAAATCACGAACATACAGATGCTATCTGACTTTGTGTAAGTTCAAGTGTCTTGCAGCGTATAGAGATTTGAAGAATTTCAGCATCTAACAGTATTGATTCTAGACTTGAAAAAGAATAAATAAGTATGACGATGATCTCTCAGCGATTTATTTTTCTGACTACGTTCTCAACTCTCAAGTTAACAACAAAAGCTTCACACAGTATAGCGAAGCTTTGACTCACTTTATCAATAACATCAATTCTTATGAAACATTCTTATCAAAGTACTTAAGATTTAGTAGTGTATAAAGAAGTGTCATGTATCTCTAACAACACATTGCTGCAAAGACGTTGCACAAGCTCAACAGTATTCTGAACTCTCGCAATTCTTCGCGAAGACTGTCATAACATCTGTAGTGATAATACTATATGATGTCAGCTGCGCTTTGAAACAGTCATCAATCATCTATTCTTTTCTACGCGAGTCGATCTGCTTCTTTTACCTTCACGCTGTCTTCTGACGTGTGCATCAAACTTTCGCACTAGTCGCGTCGCGTTTCGCAATTCGCTATCAAACATTCACGTATTCTTTCAGTGCATCTTGTACTTGCAATCTCTTCTTGTTCATCTCTTGTCAACAATTCTCATGATTTCTCAGTTCTCTTTATTCTGTGATGAATCTTGTTGATTCTTTCGCTCAGAAAATGATGAAGTGACGATGATAATGCTTAAGAAAATGACAGTCGCTGCTGCTTCGTAATCATCTTCAGACACAGTCTGCTCATCTTGATTCTGACTAAGAGCAATATTGAAAGAGATTGAATGATAAAGAAACGAGATGATAGATTCAATGACAGTATGAAGGTTCAAGCAATCATGCGTCTTTGACTGTTTCTTTGAGTGAGAACTTGAGAGATGTGCGATATCAGTCTCAGACTCAACGCTCATGACTCTTGTAAAAGCGTCAATTTCGCTGATCGTTTCGTTGTCATCGTCAATCACGAGAGAGTTATCTGAAGTATGTCAGAGAAAATTCAGACTATTGATCAGAAACGCGTCATCAGCGCTCATCTTGACAGTCGTCAATCTCATCAGATTGATTTGAACTTATGTTCTCATGTTGCTGATAAAATCGCTCAAAGAAATTCTTGAAGACAACTAAAGAAGACGACTTGATCATCGAGAGAGATCTGCAATGCTCGACAGAATCATTCATGTCATCGTCAATATTATTTGTCTTGTCAATCATGATCAGATCTTCTTAGAAGCATCAGACGCGCTCACGACAATGAAGATCTACACACTCATCTGCACATCGAAATTTTTCCAATCTATGTGTACTGTTCTCTTTCTCGTTCAAATCTGCATTGTTGCTGTGCACTTGAAGAAATCTCGAAGATCTGTGACGTCTGTGATCATTACAAATTCATTAAGACATCTGATCTCTTCATTCTCTCACTTTTCTTCTTTGTGTTTATCTACTTTGTTTTCTTTCTTTTTTCCCTCATCAACTGCATTGTGAGACTCAGTATCTTTGTAAATATCGTTGCTTGATTCAAACGTCTGTATATCGCATATTAACGAGAAGAGAGCAGAGAGTAGAGAAGTATTGAAGATGAAATTATCTGTCATCTGATCAAGAATGAAACATCTAGATCAACGTCATCTGTTAGTATGAAAATCAACGAGTAAAGATTTTAAGAATCGCATCTAGTCTCTGAGTCTGTCGCGCTTACAGAAAACATCAAACTTCACATGAACAATGAATGAGTCTGATTTATCGTTGAATGTGTTGTACGATCTTGAAGCGAAAACTGCTTCGAAATTGATGATTGAGCAGAGAATGACAAGACTGTTGAGACTTGAAGAGAGCATGAGAGAATGTTATTTCAACTTACATTGTTCTTGCAGCGATCTTCGCTGTGATTGCTTCTGACACACTTGAGAATTTCTGAGTTCATTAGATCATCTTTATCAATGCTGAATTTCACATATCTGTATTCTTATCTCTAGTCTCTTCAGCGATTTTGTTTATATGCTGAAAGATGATCATAGAATTCTTGTCAGTCAATTCAGTCATGCTGAGAGGTTGATAGAATTTAACTCTGTTTAAGTTGATCATGATTATCGTATCATGCAAGCGCAAAACAGTCAGAAAAAGATATGAATGAAGAAGAAACTTGAGCTTGAGAATGCAGTGAAAAATTCAGAGTGAAAAGAAGAAGAGCAAGATGAAGATTAAATGCATTTCTGATTCTTACAGAGATGTCGTTGAAAACATCTTCTTTAATCAATAAATTTCTAAGAATCAATTCAAGCGACATCGTCTTCATTGTTGTTTCTTCTTCAATGTCTTTCATCGACGATCATTAAATCAATCACATTTGATCTTTGCTTCTGTTTTGCTCTCTGCAACGTTTCTCAGCGCAGCTTTCAGTCATTACAATCTCGTATTTGATCTTTATCAATCAAGTCATCGAGCGCTGCAATTTTTCAAAAAATGTCAGTGTATCATGTTTCATCAGCTGCTGCTGTCTAGATTCTCAAATTCAGATTCTTGCAATGAATCAACGACATTACGTCTTTCATGACATCTGCTCAGAAGTTGAAGCAACGTCTCAAATTCACGTCATCAGATCATCATGATCATGACATCTCTGTCAACGTAACTCGTCAATCGAGGTAGAAATCATCGACTAAGAACGTCACTGACTGACTTCAGCTCATCAACGTCGTTCAGCTTTACGCTCAGTCTTCTCAATGTCATGTCATCAGATCTCTGCTCAGAATCAATTCTTATCAAAGCGACTGATCAGACATACTTGTTGAAAGATTCAAGCAATGATGATAAGAAATGAGACATTTTCTTCATTAATTGTGTAGCAGTTGTGCTCTTGTTCAACACTTGCTTCGTCTCTGCAATCAGCATCAGCTGAAAGATCTCAATCAATGTTGCAGCAGAGTTCAAGATCAGCTGAATGATGATGAAATAATGACTGACTAAGAAAAGTAAGAATTCGATGATCTAAAGCAGTTGAAATGAGCGTTGAAAGTCTTTCAGCTTGTCTCAAGCATGAATCATCTTCGATTGAGTCGAGTAGAAGTCAAGAGAATAGAGGCAGCGAGCAATTTTCTGAGAGAGTAAAAGTGTTGAGAATAGAGAGAGCATGATTCTGCTGCTCGTTCAAAGACTTTGACAAGAGTGAGTAATGTTCAAGAAGAGCGAGAGAGAATCTGTCAAGAGATCAAGAGTCAGTGATGATATGAGATTGCAGATGTCGATGTCTCATGCAAAGTTATAACACAGCAATCAACGATTGACGATGATCGATAAACGAAGAAGAGCGCAGATCGCTGCAGAAGAGAGAAGAATGATCGATGCAAAAAGAAAAGAGAAAGAGAAATGAACAAGCAGCAAAGAAACGACGTGTCTTTATATCTCAAGAAAGCGACGAATGAAATGATGCAGAACGTCTTGCTCGAAACGAGTCAATCAAATCTCATGAAGCGACGCTTAATTTGAAAGCAGAAAAGAATGCTTCTTTCATCAGAACAAAGATTATTTATTAAGATGAAATATTAAAACGAAAAAATTAAGTAACAAGTTGAATCACATGAAACTAAAATCATTTGAAATTCTAGAAGAAAAGAAATTGATTAACTATGAGTTGAATCTTTCAGCATTTATGAAAATACATTCAGTATTTCATATTTTTCTTTTGAAGTCTGCAGACTTGAATTTGTCAATTTAAACAGAATCTTCAGAAATTGATTCAAAGAGTCAAAACATCAAGTACGAAGTAGAAAATATATTAAATCAACAGAATATCAAAGATCAGTCTCATTAATTAATCAAGTGAAAAGATTACAAACATATTGAGAACACATGAAAATCAAAGAAAAATCTCAAGAACTGTCAAATGCTTCTGTGACAGATTTAGTTGAGAAATTCAATCAGTCAAAGTCTGATGAAATTTTAATCTGCTCAAAGAACACATCAAAGAGAAAATCATTCAACAATAATTCATTAATTCTTGTTTTTTTCTTCTCAAGCTTGATGATGTTTTGAAATTTTCATTCAATCATCATTTATTTCTTATTCTTCAGAAACACAAATTGATTTTGCAAACAAGTAATTCTTATGAAGATCTTTTACATCTGCTTGTGAATGTTCAGCAACTCATGAAGAATGTGATTGCATTCTGTCTTTATTCTTTTTCACTTCATCATCAAAAAAGTAAGATTGCATTTGCAATCAAAATGCATACACTTGATGCAATGATTGAATTCATTGTCAACACGACATTTCTTTTGCAAGTGACTGCAATGTTTACAAAAACGCATGACAGCATACTTAAAACTTGTATGCTTAAGAAGATTTTTGCAACGCAAGATAAAGTTTTTTGTTGTGCAATGAAAAGACATGAAAGAAAAGTGATTTTCAAAATGAAAATCTTAAAAGAGAATTTAATGTTAAAACTTTTTTACAAATGATTAAATAAAGCAATGATTAAATAATCATTGAATAATCAAAGTTTTGAAGTGATTGCTTTGATTGCTTGAATCAGAAGTGATCACAATGAGCATAATAAACATGATGCTCATCTTACTCATCTTGCTCAAGAATGATCAAAGAAATCATTCAAAGCAGAAATGACTTGACATGATTCTTTTATATTTATATAATAATGATCATTCTCTTAAATAGAAGTTTCGTGCTCAACTCATGTAATAGTCAATACAGTCTATTGTTTTAGCTATTTTCAGATCTTCAGTTTAGTGATTAGTTTGTTACTATACTGATCTCTGTTTATATCTTGTGTTGTTAAAGAAACAATCATTACAAAAATATCTGAGTAAAATCTAAGTAAGATCTGAGTAAGAAAATTCTCAAGTTAACAAGTATTAATAAAGCAAATAAATCTGAGTAAAATCTGAGCAAGAAAAACTGAGTGAAATATGAGTAAGATTTGAATAAGAAGATTGTGATAAATGTTGACAAAGCAAGAAGATTTAAACAAGAACTTAATCAAGAACTTAATGATAAACAAGATTTAAATAAGAAAGTGTAGATGAAATTCAAGTAATTGAACAGAAGTAAGATCAAAGCAAGAAAAATTAATCAAGATTTACATAAAAACAAAAGCTTTCAACATATAATAAACAAATCAATGAGTCACGACTGCTTCAAGTTACAAATATGTATATTCTGCTTCATATCATTGATAATTATCATGTCATTCATACTCATTGTATTGCATCATTTGTAATCATAATGTTGTTTATACATGTATTCTGCTGCTTGTTAATCATACTTATGCTGCAATCATATCAATGTATTCTGTTTTATGTTGTCTGTAATCATTGTATTGTTTATAATCATAAGATTACATCATTTTAATCATAATATTATTTATACATATATTTTGCTTCTTGTGTTTTGCTTCTTGTGCTTTTTATATTTTGCTTCTTATATTCTGCTTCTTATATTCTGCTTTTTGTATTCTGCTGCTTATCAATCATATCAATGTATTTTGTTTCATATTATTTATAATCATCATGTTGTCTGTAATCATCATGTTGTCTGTAATCATAAGATCACGTCATTTTAGTCATGATATTACTTATATGTATATTTTGCTTTTTATATTCTGCTTCTTGTATTTTGCTTCTTATGTTCTGCTTCTCATATTTTGCTTTTTATATTCTGCTTTTTACATTCTGCTTCTTATGTTTTACTTCTTATATTTTGCTTCTTGTATTCTACTTCTTGTGTTTTGCTTCTTGTATTTTGCTACTTGTTGCTCATATTCACGCTGCAATCACATTGATATGTGTATTTTGCTCTGTGTCACTCATAATCATTATGTTGTTTGTAACTATGAAATTACATCATTTTAACTTTGATGTTACTTGTATGTATATTCTGCTTCTTGTATTCTTCTGCTTGTCACTCATATTCACGCTGTAGTCATATTGATATGTGTATTTTGCTTCATGTCGTTCATACTCATTATGTAATTCATAGTCACGATGTTTCATCATTCATTTCATGCTGTCACTTATATTCAATGTGTCACTCAATACTAAAACAATGCTTTTACACAGTGTAAATTGATCTAAAGATTGTATTACAATTTACATTACTAACTATAATGAATATTAAGTTAACATTTATGAAATAAGTTTTAAATTTTAAAATGAGTTCATGACTTTGCTCATCTGACGTTCAACGTTCAACGTTTTGAGTTATTTCAGTTTGCATGATATGATTTGTCATAATCAATCTCACTGCTCTCTTAATGCTTCATATGTAGTATATTCAATGCTTCATATGTAGTATACTCAGTGCCTCATATGTGATCTATCTAGTACTTCATATGCAATTTATTCGATGTCTCTTATGTGATTTATCAAAAGCTTCATATGTAGTATATTCAATGTCTCATATGTGACTCATTTAGTGCTTTATATGTGATTTATACAGTGCTTCATATGTGATCTATTCAGTGCTTCATATGTAGTATATTCAATGTCTCATATGTGATCTACTTAATGCTTCATATGTACTATATTTGATGCTTCATATGTGATCTACTCAGTTTTTTATATGTAGTATATTCAATGCTTCATATGCGATTTATTCAATGTCTTTTATGTAATTTATTCAGTGCTTCATGTTCAATCTATTCAGTGCTTCATATGTAGTATATACAATTTATTGAGTAAGTCGCATAAAAGACACTAGATAAATCACATATGAAGCATTGAATATACTACATATGAAGAACTGAATATACTACATATGAAGCACTAAATATACTACATATGAAGCACTGAATAGATCACATATAAAGCATCGAATAGATTGCATATGAGGCATTGAATATACTACATATGAAGCATTGAATAGATTGCATATGAGGCATCAAATATACTACATATGAAGCATTGAATAAATCACATATGAGGCATTGAATATACTACATATGAAGCATTGAGTAGATCACATAAGAGACACTGAATAGATCACATATGAAGCACTGAGTAGATCACATATGAAGCACTGAATAGATCACATATAAAGCACTAGATGAGTCACATATGAGACATTGAATATACTACATATGAAGCACTAAATAGATCACATATGAGACATCAAATATACTACATATGAAGCTTTAAGTAGATCACATAAGAGACACTGAATAGATCGCATATGAAGCATTGAATATACTACATATGAAGCACTGAATAGATTACATATGAGGCATCGAATATACTACATATGAAGCTTTGAGTAGATCACATAAGAGACACTGAATAGATTGCATATAAAGCATTGAGTAGGTCACATATGAGGCACTGAATATACTACATATGAAGCACTGAATAGATCATACATGAGACATTGAATGTGCTACATATGAAGCACTGAGAGAGCAGTGAGGTTGATTCTACAATTCTGGTTCTTATTTTGCACTTTTTCTAATTTTCATGAGGCTCTCGGCAAATTCAAAAAAACGATACAGGTTTCGCAATCAACGATATTCTAAGCGAGCCTCGGACCGAAAATTGGAAGATCTCAGGGTTTGGGATCGATTATTTCACTTGGACGACATTTTATGTTTGACTCCTCGTACATTGTCGTTCTGTTCACAAAGGTGGGGAATTTATATCGTCTTCTCTAGATCTTGAGCAGACAATTGGGGGTAGGTACTAGCAATAACGCGCGGGCCTTATGTACGTGCACTTCTACTATCTACATGATCTCGTAAAATCGACAATGAAGCTGACCGGTAATGACAAGGGACTAATGATGCACGGTTTTAACGATCAATATCCGGATTGCGTTGGAGTAATAGCGCCTCGTGAGGGAGACATGCTGAAAGGAGCCAAGACTTTCTTTGCGTTGCAGACACGCCATGCCAGATCTGTAGACATTGTTAGCAAGTAAGCCATCGATATTGAGGTCTAGTCTAGCCCTACTTCGTACGTTCCCATCCGCTTGAACAACTTCCGGTGCAAATTCAATGCCGAACCTATAACATGAGTAGTGTGAACGAGCATTATAGCGGTGAGCTTTTTTCATAGAAACTCACATCTGATGTACTGCGAACACCACCCGTTTTGCAAATTTCCCCTCCCTCTCTACTAAACATCCAAACTTCTCATCCACCGTCGAAGGCGCTATATCCGGATCACGGTCAAAGCAGTTCCTCACTAGATGCAACAAAGCATCTTCTACGGCACTGCGAATTAAGCCATCAGCATCTGCTTCCACGTCGTCCTCGTCAAACTTGTTGATCTTGATCTCAAAAGGGAGCGAGATAGCCATAACGTTATGCTTGCCATCATGGTGGTATCGGAATTCAAAAACTCCTGTGGTCCACCATAGCTTATCACCGGAGAACTCCATTTCACCTGATAAGAAATCTTGCGATTCTCCGTCTAATCGACGAGCACCCGATATCCGGGTATCGCTAATAAGAATGCCGCGATCCGCTCTCATGGAATCGTACTGGTCTTTATTTGTAGCTACCCAACGGCCTTGCGAGGGAACCCTTGTCGCATCTCGAGACGCATTGTCTGCAACCATGTACAAGCCCACCCAGTCTTTCTTGCTATGATTCAATGGTGCCGTCCACCTTACTTTGATCGGCGCGCCATACTCGTATATCAGGGTTTTGAAATTGGACCGTCTGTCAGAGGCCGTTTGGCCAGCTTTGTTCTCTTCGCCACACTTTCTCACGGAATTTCCATTGGCAGCCGAAGGAGTACCCTCAATCTCCAATGAATAATCCTTCGGGTCATAACCTGCAAGATCCGGCGCTAGCCTTGTGATACTGATACGCGCTGGATGTTTAAAGAGTGCGGTGGAATCCTTTACGAAAGAAGTCATGCCAGCAGCGATTTTGGGTCGCGCAGCATCAACAAAGTCTTCGAGAGAGTCAAGTGTTTCTGCTAACATCTTGTCGACGCTGCCATGCCATTGTCGTAACGGTGGGGGAAGCGATCGCTTGAGGCTTTTTACCAAACCAGAGTCTCGCCGCAGACTCTGTCCGTACAGTTTCTGCATATGGGGTCGCTCGACGAATTGGATGAACATGAGAGTAAGGACATGGCTGAGCAATGCTAGGAAGAAGATGGCCCTACTTCCTGTGATTAGAGCTGCACCCCAGACACCGGCGAGGCCAATGACCCGTTCGGGATTGTTCAAGAAGCGGTAGATGCCGCTGTACGTCAATTTTGGGGACTGGTCAAAAAAAAAGTCTCCGAAGAACCAGCCAAACTCGCCGAGCGAATCGTGTATACTGATCGCTGTCCAGATCTGAAGGGAGATAAGGCCTGTTCCCACCACATGCTTCAGGAGCACTAGCCCATAGCCCCAATCGGCTGGTAGGGAGTACATCTTCCACGAGGCGGCGACAAAGCTAGCGTAGGCCATTGTTGTACTTAAATGGTACATTCCCTTCCATTGACGCCAAGCTTCTTCGGTGCTTTCTCCATATTTCAAGAAATGGCGTGTCCATCTCTTTCTCGAAGATTGGCGATTGAGCACATAGCCAACGCCTATTGAGTACCATGTCCGCCATAGGGCTGCATGGATAACAAAGAGCGCCTGATAGAATGGGGTAGATGGTGTCAGCAAAACTAGAGCAAGTAGGTACAGTTGCAGAAGGATCACTGAGGTATCTGTAACTCTGTGAAGATCGACGTTCTGGAGGCCTAGGAGGTTGTGAACAGGAGATGGCTGAATGGTCGAGGCTAGTGGCGGCGCGTCGTTGATATGCCCACCCTGGACGGTTTGGGAATTGTCATTGTCCATATCAGCTTCAGAGACCTGCTTTCGTGATGGTGGAGAATTGTAGGTCTTCTCAATATGCGGGTTCTCGACCCATACTAGGAATGCAAACTGAGCAGCATGAGCGACAATAGATATGAACAGAACTTTGTAGCTAGCAGCCATCAGAGAAATACCATAGTAGCCAGCATAGCCCACCGAGTACATAGGGTGAGGGGCCATTTCGAAGACTCCATCAAAGGTCAATTTCTGGTCAATTAGATAGAAAAAGTCTCCCCAATACCAAGCATAGTCTTTGACTACACGATGAGCATCAAGCTTCACCCATATATTGAAGCCGAACAATATCCATCCAGTGACCCACCGCAAAATAGTCAGGGCAGTACCTTCATCTACCGGCCTGCCTCCACAAACCATAGCAAAAAGGCAGTAGGACACGAAATCACACATGAGGATCAGATCGACCACTCTTCGGAAAACCAGCCATGTGTTGTACTCGACAGGCACGTCTTCGAATTTGTAGTCTTCGGGTATTTTTGTTTCCATCTCACGTTTTAGGAGTTTGTACAGCAACGGATGTGGGTTTACACCAATCTTAGGGTCTACAAAGATCTTCGATTTCTTTGCCCATGCGACAAGCCTCCGATGGTGGGACTGGATGTGTAGAAGATAGCCTATGCCAACATTGTAGCACGCTCGCCAGAAGAGGAAAAGTATAGCAAACAGTGGCACTCGTAGCGAGGACGGTAGAAAGTATGCAGCGACGATATGAACGGCCAAAACCGCTAAAACTAGGGCATCGGAGAAGTTCTTCGGCTGACTAGGGGAGAGGAGTTGGGAGACCATGTCATGAGTCTGAGGTACGGTGAAGACTATGGTGACGGATGTCAGCAGAGTCCTCTTCATGGTATTATAGACGCTTTTCTTGTTTCCTCCAAAATGAACCTTGTCTGCACACGGCACACGGCTGCCTGTCCGGGATAAAGACCTTCCTGCTTATTTCTTTTCACGAATGAGGTACAAAGCACTTACCCGTGCCATCTGGCGTTCGGCCGATTGTCTTCTTGTCCTTCTCATCTTCTTCTGAGCCACTCTCATCACTCTCGGGCTCCTTGGCGAAATTGACATTCTGTTGGGATTTCCTCTCCCGTAAGCCATCTCCTTCAAAGTCTGCACCAGCAGTGCCGTTGCTCATCGTCGTGATAGACAAAAGATATTTGAATAGAATCGAAGTTGGATCTACAGATTCTCGGGCCTCTGAGGTCGTAGGTGTGGTAATTTGTTGATGTGTTTACTTATTCCATTCGAGTGTTGAATCTCGAATGGCTTGATTCAGGGACGACTGTGGGGGGGGGGGGGGGGGGGGGTTTGCTAAGAG
>JAABUS010002253.1_pt1 | contig 37168 bp, 28 predicted proteins | sample 5560161 | NCBI WGS metagenome assembly JAABUS01 (sample SAMN10711885, study PRJNA513376) | rock metagenome | isolation source: Antarctica rocks | place: Antarctica: Victoria Land, Trio Nunatak nord | collected 2016-01-04
ATGCGCGGGAGAGGGGGATCTGGCCGCGTGGCGTCGGTTGGGGGAGTTGCCAACCAGCCGGATGTGGGATGAGATCGTCAGGCAACGGGGGGCTAGGCTCCGCCGCGGAAGGTGTCGCTCCAGCGGAGCAAGCGCCGTTCGAGAAGTTGGAGGAGCCAGTCGGAGGTTTTGCCGAGCACGGCGAGGACGATGATGCTGAAGACAATGATGTCGACGCGGCCGGTGTTCTGGGAGTCGATCAGGAGGAAGCCGAGTCCGCGCTGGGCGGCGATGAGCTCGGCGGCGACGAGGAAGAGCCAGCCCTGGGCCAGACCCAGGCGGAGCCCCGTGAGCAGCGACGGCAGCGAGGCCGGGAGCAGGACCTGGCCGACCAGGGACGGTCCTCGCAGCCCGTAGGCGCGCCCGACTTCGATCAGCTTGCGGTCGATTTGGCGGATGCCGGCAACGAGGTTGGTGTAGACGGGGAAGAAAGCGCCGATCGCGACTAGGGTCAGCTTCGGTCCTTCGTAGAGCCCCATCCAGAGGAGGAGCAGCGGCACCCAGGCAAGGGAAGGCACCGCCCGGATCGCCTGGAGGGTCGGCGCCACCATCTCTTCGACGGTTCGCGACAACCCGACGGCCAACCCGACGAGGATGGCGACGGCACTGCCGCAGGCGAAGCCGAGCAGCACCCGCTGGATGCTGATGAGGATATTCGGCCAGAGTTGACCGGTCGCGGCCAGCTCCCGGCCGGCGGCTACGACGTCGAGAGGGGCGGGCAATTGTCCCCGGGTGTAGATCCCGAGACTGATGACCAACTGCCAGAGAAGGAGGAGCGCGAGGGGTACCAGGAGGCGGCGCAGCGTGCGGAGGACGGGCGCTGCCGACCCCGCCGACCGGGCGCCACTCGTTGTCCTAAACGTCGCCAGTTCATCGCCATCCGGGTGTCGCGCCGCATCGCCGCCGCGGATGACTCCGGCATCCATCCCTGTCATGTCGCCCGTTTCCTTCAACGCTGTTCGGTCGCCGTCTCCGCCACGGCTCACGCCGCGCGGAGATCAGCGAGAAGGGTACCAGCACAACTAGGGCGAAACGAGAAACGTTGCACATACGGCCGCCTGTTTATTGAAACGAGGGCAATGTGAACACCCATGATTTGGCGAGGCGACCGAGTCAACAGTGCTGGCGCGATTACAGCCGTCGCGCCTACGCGCATTGAACGATGCTGGCTATCCTAGCAAGTCGGCGAATGCCCATCCTCGGTTGCCCAGGTAATCGACTGTAACGAACCCGTTAGCAGTCTCTGCACCGGTGAGAGTGACTCGGCTACCCACCGGCATCACGAGACTGATGGGGTCAGAGGTGCTCGGTCCGGAGCAAAGATTCAAATCGACCAAGGTCTCACGGATACCGTCACTAGGCAATCTACCGCATATCCCGTCGTTGCAGAGGCGTACTCCACAGCACGCCCGGTCACTAGCGCAGGTTAGGTACTCGCCTGTCGAGTGGACCGATCCAGCGGGCTGGCCAACGGGGTCATCGATTAACTCGCCAGGTAAGTTAGAAGACGGGGACAAGTGCGTCGCCCCTACCAAGGGTGCTTGACAGCGGCAGGAATGCGTGTAGCCTGCAGCGCACCGATGTTTCCTACGCCCGAACGAAACCTACGGCCTTCTCGGGGATGGAGGGAGAACATGGACGACCGTAGCTTCGATCGTCTTGCTCGTTCCCTTGCTATTGCTACCACGAGGCGGCAGGTATTCAAAATTATCTCGTGGGGCATGCTCCACAAGTGCGGCGCGCTGCTCGGCCCCCGTAGCCGTGGGGGGCAAGGGCTCCTCTTGGGAGTTGGCATAGCTCAGACCGAAAAGATTGGCGCATCGGCTTTTCCGAGCACGGCTGCTAACCGATCCATCCCGATGGCATTGTCCCTCTCGTGTTCGACGTGCCTGGGTCTCTGCCGGGCTGCCGGCGAAGCTGCGGTGTTGGGGGCAGACTATGGATGCGCCGAAGCCGTTGAGGCATCGGTTGTGTGCGGTCCTCTCGCGTGGGCATGCGGTCCCGTCGCTGCGGTCACCTGCTGGGCTATCATAAGCCTATTCCCCGGTCTCCCCTGTTCGGATATTTGCGCGAGCGACTTCATCGACGGTTCCCTTGGCTGGTTCCTCGATGCCCAGACATGCCCACCCTCTTGCGGAAACGGCTTCGAGCCCTGCAGTGGGGGCGACCCCGACAACATCCAGTGCGTCCCGAGTTGTCCGGGCAGAAAGATCCTGGACCAACAGAACTGTAGTTGCCCGGATAACTGCCCAGCCGGAACCGAATCCTGTGCGGCAACGTCCCAGTGCGTACCCAGTTGCCCGAGCGATCAGATCTTGAACCAGACGACGTGTGCGTGCCAACAAGCACCCGTGCCGGAACGCGCAGTGCCCTCAGATAGTGGCCTTCCGCTCCCGAGCGAGACCCAGGGAAAGACCGGAGTGGGCCTCACGAGGCGGTGGCAGTTCGTGGTGCCTGAAGGGCAGGTGCTCATCATCGAGAGTTACGCGGCACTTGTTAATGGGAGCAACCTTGGTGGGCCCGGCGTCTACATCGCATACCCGGCGAGCATGCCCATCGACATGACGCTAACCGACGGGGCCTACTATTTGGTAGAGACAGCGAAGGCTCAGGCGAGGTTCTGCGAACTCCTCGGGGAAGGCGAGCAGCGCAACGTGGCGCAGAATGTGATCATCGGCCTCCCAGCATGGGGGAGGCCGCCATGTTCGGTCCTCCCGGGCTGCGGCGACTCCATCGTTCCGTGCGATGGCCGTACCGGCGTAGGTCAAACCCGTAGTTGGCAGTTCACCGTGCCCGACGGTCAAGCTCTCCTTATCGAGGCGGTCACGGCTGCCGTCAACGGCGTCACACTTGGCAACTCTGGCGTCTTCGTCGCATACCCTGCCGGAACGTTCGTGGACATGACGTTAACCGACGGTGCCTACCGCTTGGTCGAGGAGGCCGAGGCTCAAGCGAAGTTCTGCGAGGTACTCGCCTACGCAGAACAACAAAACTCGGCGCGGGAGGTGGTCGTCGGCCTCACAGACTGGGGGAACCCTCCGTGCTGATCACCGGCTCTCAAGTTTTGCCTAGCCCAGCCCTGGAGCCGAGTCAAGGCACGTAGACAAGGGACGTACGAATAGCCCCGGTCCGGCTCAATAGCGAAGTCTCAAGGTATCAACTCGTAAACTGCTCCCATGCAATGGGTATCGTGCGCGGCGCACTTGCTAACCATAATTCTACTATTGCCCATCAAGCAACTCGTTCAGGTAACTAACGTGTTGCATCACCACACTCTGACCAAGCCTGGGCATCATTCTGTAAAGAAATCCGACAATCCTCTGTCGGGAGACCACTCGTAGTTCCTGAGGCACCGATCGGTCCTTCAATTGCTCAAGGTCCGACTTCAGACGAACTGCCTCAATACCCTTCTCGTACTTCTCGAACAGATCAATTAGCTCTCGGTCGAGCAAAGTGTACGAAATGTCACCGGTGATGAGCTTCTCAAACTCTAGGCTAGAATTAGCGCTGTCACCGATGTTCAGTGTCGGTGGGGCTAATAGCGAGTTGGCAGCAGAGCGCGGATTTCCCACAGATAAAGGCCTTGTCACCATCTCTACGCCGGGTGCCGTGACCTCCAGCGCTCGGTTCTCAAGCTCTTGCCGCAGTACAAGGATCTTAGTTTCATACTCATGTTTCATGTCCATGACAAGACGTTGGTAGTCGCGCGTGTACTCTGCGAGAAGTCGCCTCGCCTCATTCGCTTCAAGGCCCATGGAAGTGAGCAACTCTTCGGCTTGGCCCGGGTTATCGCCGTACAACTCAAGTAGGGCTTCAAAGCGAGAAATGGCACCTTCGATGCCGGTGAGCGTCGCAACGCTGTCGTTACTTCGAAAAACATAGACCGTTCCGTGCTCTGTATTCCTAGTGTCAATGCTAAACGCGCGCCCCTCAATCCGATGGACATATTTCTTGAATAGGCGTAGGAAGGAAGCGAGTTGTTCGCCTTGGTATCTTCCAGAGGGAACATATAGGCGGAGGAACTCGCCGCTCACGGTGGCGTCGAGGAAGTCCTGTGTCCGAATCACTCGATCCACACGGGTACGATATGGAACTATTTCGATCCCGGCTTCTCGCAGGTTGTCAAAGAGCAGTTTCGCGCGCCTGTTGCGTTCGACTATGGCTTGCTCAATCACAACTCTAGCTTCCCCAAATACGTCCTCTCTGATTAGAATTTCGTTTCCGATGGAAGAAAAGATAAGCTGCGTGCCGGAACTCTTAATTCGCGGCCAAGAGCACTGGCCCAAAGACGCCAGGCAATGGTCTGCAACCGCATTGCTAGGGAGCTCGACCCGCAAGAAATTTAGATCCGGGTTTTTTCGTGTGAAGATGACGGATTCTGAAACCATTAGAGGAGAATCTGTGGAAATGCGGTCGAGAACGTCCTCGTAAACAAATGCTAGAGAAGGCACGTCGCCCAACTCTGTCATCATCTGCTGCCACGCGCTTTCGTAGTCTGGGAGTAGGCATCGGTCAATGCTATCGTTGGTCAGAAGCATGATGACACCCACCAGTTGGCCGAACTCTCTGAACTTATGCAACTGTGCAGCTATCGCGAGCCAATTGTTAGGACTGGAAGAGAGGCTCCGCCTGGCGTACCGGCAGCCAAGGGAGTGGATCTTTATCGTGACTCCATCGTCCACTGGAGTTCCGATTAGGACCACGGTCTTCTGAGCTCCTGCGTCGGGTGGACCCACGTCCATCGGTAGATCCTTTGACTCCCCTGCCGGTCATCATCCGCGGCTAAAAATAGTTGACATCGTAAATCTTTGCCACAGTAATTTATCATACGTTATTCTGCTTGCCGTAGCATGCAGTAGCATCGGAAAGTAAACTCAAGAAATGAATCCACATACTCCTTGGGGAGCCGAACTGGCAAGAGGTCTCTTCATTCTAGCCGGGGCCACAATTGCCTTTCTGGGAGTGTTGTTTAGCCAGCGGCAGCAGGAGACGCGGGACCGACGGAATGACGCTAGAGCACTGAGAGATGCAAAGCGTCAACGTCTCGAAGACACGTATATTCCTGTCTTACTTGGGGCGCGATCCATGTGGGAACTTGTATTGCGCCAGGGGAAGAAGCCGGAACAAGTAGACATCCCTGAGGAGCGTGACCACTTATCCAGACTCTGGCAGCGCGTAACTACAGATGTGGAGGAATTGCTAGTCAAACTGTCGTTGGAGGCGGATTTGAGCGCGAGGACTGCCAGGGGAATATATGAACGTACTCGATCGGAGTTCTTCGCGTACCTCGGGTATCGATCTGAAGGAGAGGGTGATCAAGACGCTGATTTGATCGAGAAAGTCCTTGCTAGTCGACAAGCCGTGTACTCCGGACTTCAAGAGCTTGAATTACTTGCGCAAAGGCAGCTTAGGCAGCTCTCTCAACCTCTGCCTCCAGCAGACCCTCGATGTCGTAAATGGTGGGCACAGAGGTGGCGACATACGCGGCTGATGTGGAGACGGCCATAGCGTCGTCTTCGGCAGCGGCGATGCCGACGCTCTGCCGCCACGACCAAACGCCAAACAGTGAGAAGTTCCGCAGAGTGAACTCGGGTGGCGCAAAAAGAGATGTGCTGCCAACAACCCTCGGGCACTAGTAGAGAAGGGCGCTGGCGTGAGATAACCGACGAGCGCAATGCAGTGGCCCTGCCGCGGCGGGATAGTCTGACATCCGGACATAACTCAGGAGGATGCGGCTGGGCGGCCGAGCATCGCGGCGATGCGGGGCGGCAGGCCGCCCCGGCGGCGCACCTCGTCGGCCAGGATCGCCTCGGTGGCCAAGTGGTCCAGGAGCCGGCGCAGCCCGCGCGTCAGGACGATCTTTCCCGGCGGTCGGTTCGGCCGGTCCTCGCCGCCCCCGAGGCGCCGCAGCAACCGGACCTCGCCCCACTCCAGGGTCACGCCGAGCGCGAAGAGGAAGCCGACCGCCACCCAACCCAGGGCGACGAGCAGGCGGACCGCGTCGTAGGCCAGGAGCTGGACCGCTTCCCAGCCAAAGCAGGTCTTGCCGACCTTGAAGGCATCCTCGATCGCCCAGCGCTGGCAGTACATGCGGAAGACCTCGATCGCCTGCTCGGCCGTCGCGACGGGGCGATCGGTGAGGAGCCACCAGGCCTCCTGGGCCACCCGCCCTAGGCGGACCTCGACCAGCCAGCAGGCGCGCTCCCGTTCAGCGCCGTCGGGCCGGGTCCGCGCCTCCTCCCGGTAGGCCACGACGAGCGGGACCGCGGCGATCGTCGCCGTCACCGGCTGCAGCTTGGGCCGCTCCTGCCCGGTCTGGCGGACCACCAACTCCGCCTCGACGGCGGCCAGGGGGCGCACCTGGGGGGTCAGCTCCGCCAGCTGGCAGGGCGGCCCGCCGCCGGCGGGCCGCACCAGTCGGGTGCGGTGCTGGAGGCGGCAGACAAGGCGGTGCCCCTGCCCCCAAACCTCGGCCCAAATGGCGATGTCGTCGAAGCCGCTGTCCAGGATGGCGGTGACCTCCGTCCCTTCGGCCACCAGAGGCGCCAGCGCCGTCCCGACCGAGCGGATCGCCGTCCGCGTCTCGTGGGACTCGCTGAGGAAGTCGGGGGCGTGGCTGCTGAAGAGCCGGTGGTAGAGCAGGCCGCGTCGCCCGCCGCCGCCCATCCCGATGGCATTGAGGGTTCGGTAGCCGTTGACCAGACCGTCCCCGTCGAGACGCTTGACCCGATGCAGGTGCTCCATCTGCTCGGCGTGGGGCTTGCGCAGGTCCGAGCCGTCGAAGGCGACCCAGAGGTGTGCCTCGCCGCGCAATCGTTCCACACCGTGCGCCTGGAGCTTGGCCGTCAGCCGCGCCGGGTCCAGCTCCGAGCGCTTCGTCGTCTCGCCGTGCAGCATCCGGCGCACCCGTTTCTCGCTATGCCGACCGGCAGCCAGCGCAGGGGGAAAAGGCGGCGATCTGCGCGCAGACGAGGCTCTCGCTGGCGACGATCCCCCGGGCCGTCCCGGCCAGCAGCCGGGCCGTCCGGCGATCGCCGGCCAAGTCCAGGAAGGGCGCCACGTAGGCATCCAGCAGGTCGACCTCGGACAGAGTCAGGTCCATGGCGGGCTCCTCTCACGCGGGCGGACGCCGACCCCCCATTCTCGCACTTCCAGTTACGTCCGGATGTCAGGGATAGTCACTTGACATCCCAGGCGGAGGGTGCAGGTTAACCCCTGTCCGGCAAACCGAACCTCGTCCAGCGATCGCCGCACGCGAGGCGCGCCGCCGGCGCCTTGTGGGGCGCGCCCGCGGGGGGCGGCCCGCGTGTGAGAGGAGTCTGGAGTGGACCCGGTTGCCACCGATACCCTGCCGCGCGTACAGATCAACGGGGAGGGCGACGCCTCGGTCCGGTGGGCGGGAGCCTTCGTGGCCTACGGCGGGCACGGCGCGGACCAATCGACGACGATCGTCTTTGAGATCGAGCCGGGCGGCCGGCTCGGCTGGCACACCGACCAGACCGAGGAGACGCAATACATCGTTGCCGGCAGCGGCGAGCTGCGCCGGGATGACGGGGCCTTCCCGGTTGGCCCGGGCAGCGTCTTCGTGCTGCCGACCAACGTCGGGCATGACCTGGTCAATACCGGGACGGAGACGTTGCGGGCGGTCGGCTTCTTCGCGGCGGCGATGTTCACCCAGCGCTTCGACGACGTCATGCAGCCGGTGAACAGCCACGTGCTCGGCACGCCCAACCGGGAGGGCTAGCAAGGCGTCCATAGAAAATATCGCGACCGGATGGCGTTCGTGGAACGCTCGTCGCCGATCACTCCATGAGGTCTGAGAAGGAAAAGCGACTCGCGACGATTGTCGAGATGACCGCGGGCTACTGCAGATTGACGAACAGTCCGCCGTCGACGAGCAGGGCGGCGCCGTTGACGTAGCGGGCGGCCTCGGAGGCGAGGAAGACGACCGGGCCGGCGATGTCGTCCGGCTCACCGATCCGCCCGACTGGGATGCGCCGCTCGAAGTAGGCGCGCTTGTCGGGATCGCTCAGGTCCTCCCGGTTGATATCGGTGGCGATGGTGCCGGGCAGGACCGAGTTGCAGGTAATGCCCTTAGGGCCGAGGACGATCGCCAGCGATTGCATTAGCGAATGGATCCCCGCTTTGGTTGGGGTGTAGTGGCTTTGCAAGCCGACGCCGACGAGGGCGCTGATTGAGCTGATGGAGATGATCCGGCCGCCGCGTCCCTGTTCGACCATCAGTCGCGCCGCAGCCTGGGAACACAAGAAGGTTCCCTTCAAGTTGACGTCCTGGACCCGATCCCAGAGCTCCTCGGGCATGTCGAGGAACTCATGGAAGGGGCAGATACCCGCGTTGTTGACGAGAATATCGAGACCGCCGAGCTCGGTGGCGACGGTGCGGATCATGGTCTCCACGTCGGCCTTCCGCGCGACGTCGGCCCGGACCGCCAGCGCCTGACCACCACTGGCCACGATCGCCTGAATGACCTCGTCCGGCGCGGTCTCGCTGTAGTTGACGGCAACCGCCGCGCCGGCTTCGGCTAGGCGCTGGCAGATCGCCCGGCCGATCCCTCGCGATCCGCCAGTCACCAGGGCGGTCTTACCCGCGAGATCCATCTGTTCCCCTCTCCTCCCACCGGCGGTGTCCTGGGGCGGGACACCAACCGGGGATGCCGCGTGAACGTTGCGCTCGCGCCGAACTGACAGAACACCAGGCCACCGGACCTACGGACTCGAGGCCAGGGGGCACTCGTCGGGATAGTACCGGGCGAGGTTCGTGGCATCGACCCAGGCGCGATCGGTCGTGATGGACGCCGGTGGGGTCGCGCCGCCGGCGAGAGCGACCGCCAGGGGGATCACCTGCTCCCCGTAGCGTTCCGGGAAGTACGCGACCGACCCGATCAGCGCCGCTGACCCGGCGCAGATCTCGTCGCGTGCCTCGATCGTCGCGCCCTGGCCAGCGATCGCCACCTGATCGAGGCGCCCGGCGTCCTCGACCGCGCGCAGCGCCACGACCGCGCCCGCGTCGTTGCTGGCGAAGACGAGGATGTGGTTGGCGTCGACGAGGCGAGTCAGGACGTCGGCCATCGCCGCCCGGCTCTCCTCCACGGTCCCGTTGCCGTCGACGCGGATGATCTGGTCATCGGGGAGCGCCGGGAGCGCCGCCTTGACCGCCTCGACGGCGCCATCCGCGCGCAGGTCAACGGCGGGACCGCCGGTCGGCAACGCGCCGTCGGCCGGCATCTTCAGCACGACCAAGGCATCGACCTGGCCATCCCACCGCGCCGTGGCGAACCGTGCCAGGTGCTGACCGGCGATGTCGCCAGCGGCGCGGTTGTCGGCGCCAAAGGCAACAGCGCACGGTTCGGGGACCTCGATCGCTATCACGGGGATGCCGGCCGCCTCAAAGACGTCGCAGAGCTTCGAGGAGACGCCGGCGTCGGTTTGGAACTCGATCGCGACGTCGACCCCGCGCGCGATGAGGGCGTTCGCGGCCTCGATCGTCTGGTCCGGATCGTACCCGTTATCGACCGTGACGAGATCGACACCGGCGCACTCGGCCGCCCACGCCATCCCGCCGTTGATGTCCTGGACGAACGGGAACGCGCCGGAGATGCCGGCGTAGCCGATGGTCACTGTTCTGGCCGCCGGCGCCGGTGTCGTGCCGGACGGACAGGTAGCGGCGGACCCGGCCAGTGGCGACGATCGCGATCCAGTCGCGGGTGGCGCCGGCGCCGCGAGCGCGCTGAGCGCGAGTGCCAGCGGGATCACTGCTATCCGACGCTGCCGGCGCCACCGCTTGACCACGCCCCAGCCGATCATCTTCATCACTCCTGAATCGTCGCGATCGCCGGTGTCGATCGGCCCCGCGGCACGTCGCGGGGCGGTGCGACCAGATGCACGATCGGCTGGCGCTCGTGCCAGTGCGGCGACGACGCGCCCCCGGCGGGTAGCGGAGCGGATCGGTATACTGGCGGACGGTCCGCGGTGGGCCGCCTTGGCCGCTGTCCGCCTGTTTCCCAGCGTCGAGAGCCTAGCCGATGGAGCTGGACATTGACACCTCGCCACGGCCGGTGCCGCGCTTCTTGGTGATCGTGATCGACGATTCGGACAGCCCCAATTGAGCATCCATGCCGGCGGGAGCGACGGGGAGAGGATCGTGTCCACCGTCGCGGCGGGTGGCGCTGGCGACGCCGGACGCCCGTCGCCGCGACGGGTGCGGGCGCCGATGAGCGGTGTCGCCGCCGCGGACGTAGCGGCCGCGGCCGTTCTGACGGGACTGATCGCCCTGGTGGCATGGAACCGCCTCGCCTTCGATTCCTGGTTGTCGCGCTTCGACCTCTCCACCTTTTTCCTGCCCTGGTACGCCTTTCTCGGAGAGCGGTTGCGGGCGTTCGACGTGCCGGGTTGGAATCCGCATCTCTTTAGCGGCACTCCGTTCGCGGGCGATCCCGAGTCGGGTTGGATGTACCTTCCGGCAATGGTCGTCTTGCCGCTGTTTTCGGTGTTGACGGCGTTCAAGGCGATGGTCGCGGTGCAGTTGACGATCGCCGGTCTTTCGACCTACGCCTTCGCCCGCGTCCTCGGGATGGGTGCGATCGCGGCCCTGGTCGCGGCCCTCGTCTACGTCTTTGGCCCGTTTCTGCAGTGGAACACCGACTGCTGCCTGATCTTCTCCCAGTTCGCGACGTGGATTCCTCTGGCCTTGCTCGGGGTGGACCTGGCGGTTCGCGCCCAGCGGTGGCGGGATCGCGTCGTACCGTGGTTCGCGACCGGGTTCGCCGTCAGCCAGATGCTGGCTGGATGGGTCGGAGAGGGGTGGTACTACGCGATCCTGCTCGTTGCCGCCTACACCGGCTACCGCGCGCTCCTGTCGCCGCCGCGGCCCGGTCTCGACCTCCGGGAGCGCCTGACGCTCGGCGCGACCACGGGAGCCGCCGGTCTCGGCCTGGGACTGGCGATTGGCGCGGCGGGGGTGTTACCGCGACTTGCCGTCAATGCCGAGGCGAACCTGGCCGGCGCCAATTACGGCGAGCTCGGCCGGCAAGGCATCCTCAACCCGCCGTGGCGATTGGATTACCTGCTGGCTCAGATCTTGGGATCGGGGTACGACCAGCGGCGGGCGGCGCTGGGTGGGGCGGCCCTCGTGCTCGCCCTGCTGGCGCCCGTCCTGGCGCGGCGACGTTTCGCCGTTCCGTTCTTCGCGACCCTGACGGTGGTGGCCCTGATTCTGGCGCTGGACACGACGCCGCTCCACCGCCTGTTCTATCTGATCCCCCAGTACCGGACATTGCACGAGCACGACCCCTGGCGCAGCGTCTCGCTGGCGACAATCGGTCCAGCCCTCCTCAGCGGCGCTACGGTCGAGTCGCTACGCGGGTGGCGGGGGCGGCGACGTCTCCTCCCGATCGTCGTCGCTCCGCTCCTCCTGCTCGCGATCGTCGCGGCGGTATTACGACGGGACGAGGTCATCGTTGGCGGGAGGTCGCTGATCGCCGCGGCGGTGGCGACGGGGCTGGTCACGGTCGTCGTCGCCGCGCCGCGCCGGGAGCAGCGCCGGAGAAGCATCGACGGAGTCGTGCGGTGGGTGCCCGTCCTCTTGGTGGTCGTCGCCTTCGTCCAACCGACGGGGCTGGAGCTGAGCGGGTCATGGCTCGGCTGGCCGCGCGACCCGAGCTGGCAGGGACACTGGACGGCCGACCCAGGGCTGACGCGGGCGGTCGCGATCGAAGCGAGCCGGACCGACGCGGGCGGTGCCGGGGAGTTCCTCCAAGCCCGGTATCTCGCCGCCGGGCCGTTCCGCCAGGTTGGCTACAGCGGGCCGGGGTATCCGGGAGACGCGGCGCGCCAGGACAGCTACATGGGCCGGCGGTTCGAGCCTGGGATCCAGGCGGTACTCGTCAACGGCCGACCGATGATGCTCGGTCTGGACGAGATTCAGGGGTACGATCCCCTCCAACTCGCCCGCTACGTCGAGCTCATGAACGCCGTCAACGGGGCGACGATCAACTATCACGTCGCCTTTCTCCTTCCGTCGGGCGTTAAATCGCGTTTGCTCGATCTGCTCGACGTGCGGTACGTGCTGATCGACGCGAGTTTGCCGCAGGGCCGGGACGACGTGGTGGCGCTGACGGCCGGGCAGCGGGAGGTCTTCCGGAACGGGCAGGTGATCGTCTACGAGCGCACTCCCATGCCGGCCCATGCCTGGATCGTCCACGACGTCCGAGCGGTTACGCGAGGGGAGGCGCTGCCCCTCTTGACCAGCGGGAAGATCGACCCGCGGCGGACGGCGCTGGTCGAGGGCAACCCGCCGGCGATGAGCGCCCCGCCAGAGCAAGCCGCCGAATCGACTCAGGTCACCCACCATGCGCCGGACGCGCTGACGATCGCGACGAAGGCGGCGGCGCCTGGGTTGCTCGTCGTCAGCGAGATCTATGAGGAGGGCTGGCGGGCGTACGTCGACGGCAAGCGGGTCGAGGTGCTTCCAACCGACCACGCGCTGCGGGGCGTGCCGGTTCCCGCCGGGGAGCACACGGTCGAGATACGGTACGAACCGCTGGCGCTGCGGCTGGGACTACCGATCAGCGGTGTCTCGACGCTGGCGATGCTGATCGTCTTCGCCGTCGCGGGGTGGGCACGGCTCCGGCGCGGCGGGCGAGCCGCGGCGACAGCGGCGCCGGCATAGGCACCCCAGCCAGGGTGACGGACGGTCCGAGGTGGACACGGTTTCGACCGAGCCAAGGGCGGTGACGGCGGCGAAGGGAGAGGCTTCGGATCATTCCCTGCTTGCCTGCTCTCCCATGTTGCTCTCGACCTTGCGCGCGGCTAGACTCGTGTCCGTACACTTCTACCCCGCGCTTCTCTTGGTCCGCGAGCGCTGGAGCCGTCGATGTCTGTCGCGCCACCACGGACAGCGCCACCGCTCTCTCTCGCCCTGACGCTGCCGCTGCCACCGGGGGTGAATAATCAGTACGTGACCGTCGGCCGCCGGCGCGTTCTCAGCAAGCCGGCCCAAGCGTTCCATCGCGACGTACTGCGCGGGGTCGAGCGGGCCCGGCGGGACGGCGTCGTGACGCCGGGCGTCGAAATGACGCTGCGCGACGCCCTGCTTGGGATTTACTTGACCTTCTTTTTCGAGACACCGCTCCGTCGCGACCTCGACGGGGGTCTCAAGATCGCGCTCGACGCGCTCGGCCGGGCGCTCGATTTCGACGACCGGGCCGTCGTCGACCTCCACCTCACGAAGCGGATCGATCCCCTCCATCCCCGCCTTGAAGTTGAGCTGGAGACGATTCCCGATTGGGAGTTTGACCGCGCCTACGTCTACCTCGGCGAACCAGCCGACGTGCCGGCCCCGGACGAGACCGGCGCTCCTCCAGCTCGTTCCTCAGGGCTTCAGTGACGAGCCAACGGCGGGCAACCGGCCATTCCCAGCCGCGTTCGTGCCGCTGTTGACGCCCGGAGTGGCCTTGACCGCGCTTTCGGGGCACAATCGTCGTGGGGTGGACAACGGGGTGGCCGGGTGAGACCAGATTCGCCGGGGGCCGCGCGCGGGAAAGGAATCGCCGGTGGAAACGCGGATCGGTCAGGCAGGGAGCGCGGTGGAGGAGGCGGAGGTGGTCGACCCGAGCGAGGGGGTTGTTCAGACCGCCGAGCCGCCGATCGCGGAGTCGGCCCATCTGCTGGGCCGGGATCAGCCGGACGACGCGGTCGCGGTGGACGCCGTCGTCGTTCTCGACTTCGGCAGCCAGTACAGCCAGCTGATCACCCGACGCGTCCGCGAGTGCGGCGTCTACTGCGAGCTGATCCCCCACGATGCCCCCTGGGTGGATATCGCCCCGTTGCGCCCGAAGGGGGTGATCCTCTCCGGTGGTCCGGCCAGTGTCTACGACGACGGCGCGCCGCAGCTCCCGGATTGGGTGCTGGAGCGGAACCTGCCGACCCTCGGCATCTGCTACGGCATGCAGCTCCTGGCGGGCGCCCTCGGTGGCCGCGTCGCCGCGGCCGAGCGACGCGAGTACGGTCCGGCGACGATCACCGTCGACGACCCCACGTTCCCCTTGTTCGCTGGTCTGCCGCGTGAGCTCGACGTCTGGATGAGTCACGGCGACCACATCGATCAGCCACCGCCTGGCTTTCGCGTGCTCGCCCGCTCGGCCAACTCGCCGATCGCGGCGATCGGGCGGGAGCACGTGATCGGGCTCCAGTTCCACCCGGAGGTCGCCCACACGCCGCGCGGCGCCGACCTGCTCCGCAACTTCCTGGAGGGCGTCTGCGGCTGCCAGGCGACCTGGACAGCGGAGTCGTTCATCGAGGCGACGCTCCGCGAGATCCGGGAGCAGGTGGGAGATGGCCGCGTCTTGCTCGGTCTCAGCGGCGGCGTCGATTCCGCCGTCGCTGCCGCGCTGATCCACCGGGCGATTGGCGACCGGTTGACCCCCGTCTTCGTCGACAACGGTCTCCTCCGGCTCGGCGAGGCGGAGCTGGTGCGCGAGGTCTTCGCCCGCCATTTCGGGATGAAGCTGGTCCACGTCGACGCGGGCGAGCGGTTCCTGCGGCGCCTAGCGGGCGTGAGCGACCCGGAGGAGAAGCGGAAAGCGGTCGGAGAGGAGTTCGTCCGCGTCTTCGAGGCCGAGGCCGAGCGCCACGGTCCCTTCGACGTGCTCGCCCAGGGCACGCTCTACCCGGATGTCATCGAGAGCACGACGGCGGATACCAAGGCGGCCGCCAAGATCAAGACCCACCACAACGTCGGGGGGCTGCCGGCCGACATGCGCTTCCGCCTGCTGGAGCCACTGAAGTTCCTCTTTAAAGACGAGGTGCGGACGGTTGGGCGGGCCCTCGGTCTACCGCCGGAGATCGTCGAGCGACAACCCTTCCCGGGGCCTGGTCTCGCCGTCCGTTTGCTGGGTGAGGTGACTGAGCCCGATCTCGATCTTCTCCGGCGGGCCGACGCCGTCGTGCGCGAGGAGATCGAGGGGGCGGAGCTGGCGGGGGAGGTCTGGCAATACTTCGCCGTCCTGCTGCCCGTCCGCTCGGTCGGGGTGATGGGCGACTACCGGACCTATGGTCGGGTCTGCGCTGTCCGTGCCGTCGCCAGCGAGGACGCGATGACGGCCGATTGGGCGCGGCTGCCGGCGGACGTCTTGGCCCGGATCGCGAACCGGATCGTCAACGAGGTGCGTGGTATCAACCGCGTCGTCTACGACATCTCCTCGAAGCCACCGGCGACGATCGAGTGGGAGTAGCCGGGACCGCGGGGTGACGTCGCTTGCAGCGTGACGACACGGCCGCGGCATGGCACAGGTTCGGCCTAATCGACACCCCGCCCAATGAGAACCCGCCCGACGCGCGGCAATGGCCCTCGGCCCCCTGCCCTCTCTTCCGGACCGTTCCATGTTGGGCCGTTGCAGGCGGTGTTGCAGCCGGTCAACCACCCACGAGCCGCCTCTGAACGGCCGATTCCAACATGGCGCCAAGCGTTGGGGTCGCTTCTCGTCACCGGGGACTGACCTGCGATCGGTTAAGGAAGGGGTCGAGGGAGGGCACAGGTGCGAGGGAGGGCACAGGTGCGAGGGAGGGCACAGGTGCGAGGGAGGGCACAGGTGCGAGGGAGGGCACAGGGCCCTCCCCTACGTTTGCGCGGGGAACGGGAGCCGGGCCATGGTTCGATGACGGAGCGCTCACCTGATTGATCTGCTTTGGTAGTCGTCGCGCGCGCGTCATAGAGTGCCCCGCGCCGGCGGGGGAGGCGCGCTTGCGACCGCGAGACAAAGGGTGTAGCGTTCGAGGTGGCTGGACGGTCCATGTCTGGACACGCTCGCCCCGATTCAGACGGGGCCATGTGCCCGTTTAGTATGCCTGGCCCGGTCCCATGCAGCGGCCGGGGGAGGGAATCTCGTGAGCAACGGTAAGACGAACGGCGCGAACGACGGACAACCGACGCTGACGACCCGTCAGGGACACCCGGTCTCCGACAACCAGAACTCGCGCACCATCGGCGATCGCGGACCGATGACGCTGGAGAACTACCCGTTTATCGAAAAGATCACCCACTTCGATCGCGAGCGCATTCCGGAGCGGGTCGTCCACGCGCGCGGCGCCGGCGCCCACGGCTTCTTCGAAGCATACGGAACGGTCGGCGGCGAACCGATCGCGACCTACACGCGGGCCAAGCTGTTCCAGGAGCCGGGTCAGCGGACGCCGGTCTTCGTCCGCTTCTCGACCGTGATTCACGGCGGCACCTCGCCCGAGACGCTGCGGGATCCGCGCGGCTTCGCGACGAAGTTCTACACCGAGGACGGCAACTGGGATCTCGTCGGCAACAACCTGCCGGTCTTCTTTATCCGCGACGCGATCAAGTTCCCCGACGTCATCCACTCGCTCAAGCCCGATCCGGTGACGAACCGTCAGGACCCCGAGCGCATCTTCGACTTCATGAGCTTGACGCCGGAGTCGATGCACATGCTGACGTGGCTCTTCAGCCCACGGGGCATCCCGGCGGACTACCGGCATCAGGAAGGCTTCGGCGTCAACACCTACATGTGGTACAACGCCGCCGGCGAGGGGGTGCTCGTTAAGTACCACTGGAAACCGAAGCAGGGAGTGAAGTCGCTGACCCAGGCCGAGGCGGAAGCGATTCAGGCCAAGAACTTCAACCACGCCAGCCAGGATCTGTACGAGGCGATCGAGCGGGGCGAGTATCCCGAGTGGGAATTCTGTGTCCAGATCATGACGGACGGTCCTCATCCTGAGCTCGACTTCGACCCACTGGACGACACCAAGACGTGGCCCGAGGACCAGTTTCCGCTGCGGCCGGTCGGGCGGATGGCGCTCGACCGCAATCCGACCAACTATTTCGCCGAGGTCGAGCAGGTCGCCTTCGGCACGGGCGTCCTCGTCGACGGGCTGGATTTCTCCGACGACAAGATGCTGCTGGGACGGACGCTCTCCTACTCCGACACGCAGCGCTACCGGGTCGGGCCGAACTATCTCCAACTGCCAGTGAACCGGGCGAAGCGGCCGGTCGCGACCAACCAGCGCGACGGGCAGATGACCTACTACGTCGATGGGACCGACGCCGGGGCAAACCCGCACGTCAATTACGAGCCGAACAGTCTCGGTGGGGTACGGGAGGCGGCGGCGCTGGGCGCGCCGCACACGCCGTACGCCGAGGGGAAGCTCGTCCGCGAGGCGATCGAGCGGACCAATCCGTACCAGCAGGCCGGCGAGCGCTACCGCGCGATCGAGGCGTGGGAACGCGACGACCTGATCACCAACCTGGTCGACAACCTGCGCCAGTGCCGGCGCGAGATCCAGGAGCGGATGGTCGGGCACTTGACGCAGTGCGACGCGGAGTACGGGGGACGGGTGGCGGCAGGGTTGGGGATCGGCGTCCCCGCCATGGTCGAGGAGGCAGCCGCCCGCGATTAGATTCGCCTCTGGACGCGTGGGCCGGGCGGGAACGATGCGGCGACGCCAGCGAGTGCTGAGTGCTGAGTGCTGAGTTGGCGGATTGCGGCTGGCCGGTAAGCGATAGGCGGGAGTGCCGTCCAACACGCGGGCTGGCCCAGCGCGAGAGCGGCCAGTGGGCATGGTGTTCTCCGACTACGCGAGATACTCGGCGGCGACCCAACCAGTAGCGCCTTCGAACGAGACTGGCAGAAAGCCATTGACCGGTTCGCCGGTCCGCGCGATCGGGCTATCGATCGGAATGACCTGGAGCGCGTCGTCTGACATGCTAGGACCGGCCCGCAGGTTGACCGCGTCGGTGGCGAAGACGAGCGCGTCCTGGTTGCCGGCGTCGAAGCGCAGGAAGTCCGCCGACAGCCAGCCCGCGGTACCGCCGGCGGTCGCGGGGTAGAAGCCGTTTTGCGCGGCGCCGGTGACGGTCAGTCGGTGCCCGCTCGGCAAGACCGCCAGTTGTGCGGCCTCGGCACTCGGCGCGGCGCGGAGATTGACGTCATCGATCGTCGACGCGTTTTCACGAGGCGCGGCGTCCCCGGCGCCGCAGGCCTGGTCGTGGGAGAGCCCGGCCTGCCAGAGCAGCCGGACGTGGAGCGGGCTGGAGGCCTGATCGGGGGCGAAACCGAGCGCCTGCCAGGTGCCCGCCGCGACGGAGATCGCCGGCGGCTGGTCACGACCCGTGAGATCGACGTCGTTGTCGCTCCGGCCGGGGCCGAAGCCGAGATCGGCGCCCTGGGCCGCGACGCTGGTGGCGGGGATGCCCTGGTCGAGATCGTAGGTCCGGGTCGTCCGGGGGGCCCACCAGTTGTCCTTGAGGAAGAATGGGCCGAGGTCGAGGACGGGGGCCGTCGCGCAGGCGCCCGTCTCCGCGTTCGTCAACTCCACCCAGCAGAGCCCGTCCCGGTCGGCGCAACTGGTTTGGGGGCCCCATGCGCCGAGGGGATCGGTGCCCGGCGCTAACCAGGGGCAGGCCGAAACCGTGCAACCCGGCAACCCGACCAACTGGTCATCGGCGCTGAGGACGTGACCGCTGGCTGTGACGCCACCGATCAGGCCATCGGTGGTGGTGCCGTAAACGCCGGCGATCACGTCGTAGATTCCAGTGCCGGAACCGGGAGCGAGGAGGGACGGCGCGCCGCTCTCCGTCCCTGGCGCGGCGGCGGCCGCGCCGGCCGTCAGCGGCAGCAGGGCGAGCGCCAGCAGGAGGCGACGCAGCGGACCGCCAACGACCGCGCCAACCGTCGACCGAGAGAAGATCAGAACCCCCACCGGACATTGCTCCTTGCTGGCGGCGAGGGCGGGGTCTTTCCCCGGCCGCTCACCGATGATCGACCTTCGCCAGGCGCGGGGACGAGCGGGGAGGGAACCGGCGCCAGCGAACAGCTCCGGCGGGAGACGGGACCGGCCGGCATGAGGCGGCTGGCGGGGAACGTCGTTGCCGATCTGGCAACGGTTGGAGAGGCTATACCATGGTGTACGTACACCCGTCAAGGGTCGGGGGTGGGAGGTGGCCCGATGCGGAGTGCTGGACGAATCCAGGTCTTGGCATGGCTCGCGTTGAGCCGGACCTTGGCCCCCGGCCCCCGGAAAGCTGTAACCCCCAGCCGCGCTCACTTAGGCACCCCCGATGCGCGGGAGAGGGGAGTCCCGCCGCGACCGTGGAGAAAAACGTCCAGAGGGTGTGAAATGGCGACGCGTTGACGGGGCCGGGTGGCAGGTCAACGCGGGGTGTGGATGGCCGCTGAGACGGGGTCGGGGGCGAACGGCGGTTGGGGTGGTCCCCGCTCGATTTGATGATGGAAGTGCGACCGGCCAGGGCGAACTCCTGGTGCGCTTGCCTTCCAGGGACACGCCCGGTATAGTCGCCCGGCTGGCGGTGGGTCGGCCGCGTCACCCGTCGTTCCCGCGCTCAAAGCCAACCGACGTCGCCCCTGGTGCCGCGCCGGAGGTGAGGGAGACCACCGATGCCTCTGGCCGCTTCTGGCTCCGGGTGGAGCGCCTCCGATCCCAGACGACCGGAGAAGGGTATCTGGATCAGCTCTGGCGCCGTTCATGCCGACCCGTTCGCGGTCGACCCGATCCGGCGCTCGGTCATCCTCGTCGCCGCGAGTGCGGTGGCATTCTTCGGTCCGCTCGTCGCCGGGGGACCTGGGGGCGCGACGGCGATGGTTGCCGGCGGCTGGTTAGGGATGATTGGGTTGGCGATCGGCTTGCCGGTGCTTGCCCTGAGCGTGATCGAAACGGGGTGGGAACGCCTGCGCCGCCGCCTCCAGCCATCGATCGACCAGCTCGATCTCTCGCCACGATTGGTCCACATTCTGCGGCGGCACGGCTACGACGCGATCGCCGCCGTCGAGCGGACCCCGGACCCGGCGCTGCTGCTCCTCGCGAACATGGATGCGCGGGGCTTACGGGAGGTGCGGCGGGCGATCGCCCTCTGGCGTTACCAGCGCTGGCAGGAGGCGGGCTTCCCGTAGCCATGGACGGGGGTGAGTACGCGCCGGATCGCGGGTGGCGAGCGAGGATGCGGCGAAAGCGATGACCGTTCGCCACTTGACGGCGACGGTGTCAGCCGCTACGGTGAGAAGCATCTACCGGGCTACGACGAACGAGTCGGCGCCGCGTGGCGCTCCCGCCCGCCTCGTGCGTTGCTCCCCGATTGGCGGAGGGATGGCATGGTCGCGATCCTCTGGGCGGTCGTTGTCGTGGTGTTGGTCATTTGGCTGATCGGCTTGCTGGCGGGAGTCGCCGGCAACCTGATCCATCTGCTGCTGATCGTCGCTCTAGCGATTCTGATCTACAACCTGGTGACGGGCCGGCGCTCGATCTAGTGCGCCGCGGCTGAAGCGAACCGGGGAGAGGGCAGATCGTGCCGCCGGGTGTTACCCGGCGGCGCTGATCCGCGTGGGTCGGGTCTAGATGCAAACGTCCAGCAGCCGATGGCAATCACCTAACTGACGCGATGCACTCGCTCCACAGACGAGCCACTCTACCCTGTCGATACGTTCGTTCCGTTTCTCAAACACACTCCCTCTTGACCAGACAGCAGAACTCGTGTTCCATATAGAGAGTTCGCCACTCTTGTCGGCTTTTGCGATGCCGCGTGGAGCGGGAGGAGGTTCTTCCATGACACGGCTGGTGGTCCTAATGTTGCTGGTTGGCGTCCTTGTTCCATCCGTGACCGTAGCCCAGGAGACGCCCCTGCCGGAGGCCGGCGCCCAGTCGAGTCGCTATCTTCCCAAGGCCACAGCCTTCGGCACCGATTGGAAGCTGACAGATACGACCGGGCTTCAGGTGCCAAGTGACATCTTTCGGGAGGGGTCTCGCGCGGTCTATGGCGGCCCCAATGGAGCTAGAGTTGCCGTCCTGGTGTTGCTTGCCACCGATGCGCGAGTTGCGGTTCGCCAGTCCTGGGAGGAAGCCACCAAAACGTTCGACCAATATCGCTACGCTCTCGCCGAGCACTACGACTACACGCAATCTGAACGACTTGATGCGATGGACCCGCCGAGCGGGTGCGTTGAAGCCAAGCGAGCGGAGGGACAGGATGAGCGGTTTGGCTACACGGCAGGCATCACGTTGTGCGCGATTGACCCGGATATCATCGTTCTTGCCGCAGCCTCGGGTGACGTGGCGAAGGAGAATGGGTACTCGGCTTCCGATCAGGTGATCTTGGCGGCGATCAAGGCTGAAGCGACAGCGTCATGAGACTCGCGGTCCTGATTGTCGGCATCGCTCTATCGATCATCCTTGGACTTCAGACGCTCTTTGTTTACGTCCTCAGCAATGCTACGAGCGATGAGACAACGGGCGGAGCGGCATCGGTTGGTCTACTGGTTGCCTTCATGATGTTTGTCGCGTCGGCGCTGACGATTGGCTTACCGCGAACGGCGGCCATCGTATTCATTCTCGCTGGCCTCTTGTCGTTGATGATGGCGGCGGCGAGTAGATTCAGCGACCTGTACATCTGGGGCGTTGTGTCCATCGTCCTCGGTATCCTGGCTTTCATCGGGTGGCGTGGCAAGCACCACGCCGAGGTTCGGGCAGCCGGCGAGCGCAAGGCTGATGTTGATCGTGCGGTGGCTGCCGGTATCGCTGCGGCTACATTTCCACATTCCGAGACGAGTCCCTGATCTGCGCCCCCTAAGCAACGACAAGGTCGCCCCCAAGGTCGTCACGGCCTCAGCGTGAATCCGAGACTTGGCCCTTCATCGGTGCGTTGACGAGGACCGCAAGAGTCGTAAGAGCTTCACGTCGCCTTGCTCGTCCATCCGCGATCTTTTTGTTGCCGAGGTACCGAGAAATCCGATCAGGTTCTCTTATTCTTTGACGCGTCAGTGGCCAAAACCGTTACGACCCGCAACGGCCCTCAATCTGACGCTCGCGGGCGACTCGCAAGTCACGCGGTTCACGCTACAATGCAAGGCATTGGAGCGAGTCTCGTCCCGGATCGGGTTTCCGCTAACACTCGGCTCTCGGGCAGATGAAGATGGTACAGCCGTCGTCCTCCTGCGTGATCCTTCGTGTGCTACGATCCCTGTCTTGATGTGGCCTATCATCACCGGTCGGTATCGTAGTCAATCCATTGCTTGCGTCACTGGAGGTGGCTATGCGTGGCATTGGGATCAGGCGACAACTACCGTCCGTTTTTCGTGTACCCCACTTGGTGATGCTGGCGGCGGTTCTTGCCGCTGTGCTCTTCGCGGGAGGATACGCGGCGGGCCAAGAGGTCGAAGGTGCCCAGTCATCCAGTCGCCACGTCTTAGAGCGTCAGGCGGTGCCGCTACCCGGCGGGGTGGGACTCATATCCGTCGCCCAAGTTCTCGCCGTTGATCAACACAACTTCGAACTCGTCGACGTCCGCGCGCGGGATGCGTATGCGCTGTCGCACGCTACAGGCGCCGTCTCAATGCCGGAGTCGGAGATGGTCGAGATGGCACGTAGTCTGCCGACGGACCGGACGCTCGTTCTGTATTGCACCTGCCCGGACGAGAAGACGAGCCTGCGAGCCGGCCGCACGCTCTCTGGCGTTTTCTCTGTCCCCAACGTCGTCGTCCTCAAAGGTGGCCTCAACGCCTACGCCGCAGCCGGGGGCGCGGTCACGAGCGCCACCAGCGACTCGGGTGTCGAGCATCAGGGCTGCGGCTGCTCGTCGAATGCGCCCGCCTTCAAGCTCTGGGCGGGCAATCTTGCCGAGGAACGGGAGCGCCTGAAAACGCAGGCGAAATAGATCGCCTGCATGGTCTTGTCAGGACGGGGAGGCTGGGCAACGGACGGCGAGGAGAGAGGACCGATGAGCGACGACGGCCACGACGGTTTGACCACGAGCGCCACAAAGTCCGACCCGGCAACGATCGCAACCAGGCGGGCGACACGCCGCGGGCTGCTCAAGGGCGGTACGGCCGCTGGCATCGCCGCGGCTGGTGCCGGCGGTTTCCTGATCGGCACGCGGAACGCCCGGTCTCACGCGTCCGCCGCGATGCCGGCCCTTGCCCCGAGCCGACAGGGAGCCAACGTGCTGGTTGCCGGCTGGGAAGAAGACGCGCAAACGCTGGATCCAGCCAAGACCATCTGCGGCCACGAGGTCCGGATCGTCAACCAGTTTGCCAATACCCTCTGGGGGTTGGAGGGGAAAGCGACCGAACCGGGGCCGATGCTCGCCGAGAGCTGGGAGGGCTCCGACGACGGGTTGACGTGGCAGGTCACGCTCAAGCCAAACCTGACCTTCCAGGACGGCACGCCGTGCGATGCCGCGGCGGTGAAGTGGAGCTTTGACCGGTTCCTCGACGCGAAGCACCCCTTCTACGATCCGCCGTACAACTTGCTTAGCTATTATCTGGGTGGTCCGGACATCGCCGACAAGGGCATCAAGACCGTTGAGGTCGTTGATCCGACGCATCTGAAATTGACGCTCAAGGCAGCCAGCGCAACCTTCGTCACCGACATGATGAACGGCTATGCGGCGGTGATCTCGCGAAAGGCCTTAGAGGCCGCGGGCAAGGACGCGTTTGGCCAGAAACCGGTCTGCACGGGTCCGTTCAAAGTCTCGAACTGGGAGAAGGGCGTTCGGATTGTCCTCGACCGCTTTGATGGCTACTATGGCGAGAAAGCGAAGGTCGATCAACTGATCATCCGGCCGATCGTGGAGAACGCGGCACGCCTGACCGCACTCCAGCAGGGCGAGGTCGACTTCATCGTCGCGATGAGCCCGGAGTTTATTCCGGTCATCAAGCAGGATCCCAATCTGCAACTGCTGCAGAGTCCAGGGTTCCATATCTGGTGGATCGCGCTCAATATGCATCAGAAGCCGATGCAGAACGTCAAGGTCCGGCAGGCGCTCAACTACGCGGTCAATAAACAGGCCATCGTCGACTCCATTCTTCAGGGTGCCGCGACGCTTGCGTCCGGACCAATGATCGAGCACTCCTGGGGTAATGATGCCGCTGTTCAGCCCTATCCGTACGACCCGGAGAAGGCGAAGGCTCTCCTCGCCGAGGCTGGCTTTGCCAACGGCTTCGAGACGAAATTCTGGGTGCCCGAGTCAGGTTCGGGGATGGTTGCTCCCAAGGAGATCGCCCAGGTCGTGCAAGCTGATCTCGAGAAGATCGGCGTTAAGGCTCAGATCGCGACCCAGGAGTGGACCAGCTACGTCGCCGACTGGCAGAACAAGGGGCTGGACGCCGGCGGCTACGGCATGGCCGAGATGAGCTGGAACTTCTCCTCACCCGACCCGGCCCAGTGGCTCGACCCGAACGTGAAGACCAATGCCCATCCCCCGGGCGGCGGCTTCAACGGATCGTTCTACTCCAACCCGAAGGTGGATGATCTCCTAACGAAGGCCACGCAAACCTTCAATCAGGACGACCGCGCGGCGTTCTACAAGCAAGCCCAGGCCGTTATGCGCGACGATTGTCCCTGGATCTTCATGTTTAGCGCCAACAACATCGCGGCAGCGACAGCGCGCCTCAAGGGTATCGAACTGAATTCCGATCCGTCGGTGGTCAGCCTCCACCGGGCGTACTTCCAGTAACGGCAACGGTCGCGGAGAGCCGGGCGGGAGACTGCCACATCCTCGAGGTATACGATGGCGCTCGTCCTGCTCCGACGGCTGGCCTGGATGATCCCAATTCTGGTTGGCGTCTCGGTGATCGTCTTTTCGATGATGCACTTAGCGCCGGGAGATCCCGCCGAGGCGCTTCTCGGTCCTCGGAGCACCGAGGAGACACTGCGGGTGACGCGCCATGCCCTCGGGCTCGACCGGCCGCTCTACGTTCAGTACGGACGCTGGGTGTGGAACGCTGTCCAAGGCGACTTGGGCGAGTCGATGCGCCTCAACCGGCCGGTCGCGCCCGAGGTCCTAACGCGGTTTGGCGATTCTGCCGTGCTCGCCGCCATCGCGTTCGTCGTTGCTGTCACCATCGGCATCGTCGTTGGGTCCGCGTCCGCGGTACGGCGAGGCGGTCTTTTGGATAACGGGCTCATGGCGGTCACGGTGACCGGCATCTCGATGCCGCCGTTCTACCTCGGGATGTTGCTCATCATTGTATTTTCGGTGAAACTCGACCTCCTCCCGACCGGGGGGATGTACGACGTGCGGAAAGACCCCTCACTCCACCAGTTGATCCTCCACTTAATCTTGCCCATGCTGACGCTCGCCGCCGTGCCCGCGGCGGTCATCGCGCGGATCATGCGATCGTCGATGTTGGAAGTGATCGGCCAAGACTTCATTCGAACGGCGCGCGCCAAAGGGGTGGAGGATCGGGCCGTCGTCGTCCGTCATGCCCTACGCAATGCCCTGATCCCGGTCGTGGCGGTCGTGGGGCTGCAAGTCGGCTACCTCCTCAGTGCCACGGCGCTGGTTGAGGTCGTCTTTTCCTGGCCAGGACTCGGATCGTTGCTCGTTCAATCTGTCGTCACGCGCGACCTGCCACTCGCGCAGGGGGCGGTGTTGTTGATCGCCGTCATCTACGTTGTTGTCAATATCGTGACCGACCTGGTCCAGGCGTGGCTCGATCCGCGAATCCACTTCGCCTAGCGCGGGAGGGCAATGAGGAGGAACCCCCGCGCATGGTTGTTTCGACAACGGCACCGCCACTTCCCTCGGCTCGGACCACCGGCTTGCCAACGGTAGACCAGCTACCGTTTAGCCGGCGGCACCCGTTGCTCTGGCGGCTCTGGCGGCGCAAGCTCGGACTCGTTGGGCTGGGTATCGTCGTCCTCGTTGCCCTCGCCGCGATCTTTGCTCCCTGGATCGCTCCGAAGGATCCGCTCGCGCAAGCACTCACCGAGCGCTTCGCCCCGCCGGGCACTGATGGCTACCTCCTCGGTGCCGACGCCTTCGGTCGCGACATTCTCAGCCGCCTCATCTTCGGCGGCCGGATTAGTCTCGCGATCGGGCTCAGCGCCAGTGTCGCGGCTCTCGGGATAGGCGTCCCGCTTGGAATGCTCAGCGGCTACCGCGGGGGCTGGCTCGACGGGTTGATGATGCGGCTCGTCGACATCCTCTTGGCGTTCCCGTACATCCTGCTGGCGATCGTCATCGTCGGGGCGCTCGGACCGGGCCTCAGGAACACGCTGATCGCCGTCTCCATCACCAGTATTCCGTTCTACCTGCGCATCATGCGGAGCACGGTCCTCTCGGTGAGGGGACTCGCCTACGTCGAGGCAGCGAGAGCAGCCGGCGCCTCGGACCTCCGGATCATGGGGACAGCCATCCTGCCTGCTATCCTGCCCTACGTGATCGTCGCCTTCACGATCAGCGTCGGCTGGCTCATCCTCGAGGCAGCGGGGTTGAGCTTCCTCGGTCTGGGCGCTCAGCCGCCAAGTCCAGAGTGGGGGGCGATGTTGTCCGACCATCGCCAGTACATCACCATCGCGCCGCACTCCGTCTATATACCGGGGTTCATGATCCTCCTGGTCGTCGTCGGCCTCAACCTGTTCGGTGACGCGCTACGCGACGCATTGGACGTGACTCTCAAGGAGTAGGAGGCACCCGATGACAGAGCAAGGGCAACGAGTTGACTTTGGGGCCCGTATTGGAGTGCTGCGCGGCGTCTTACACAACCGGAGCATCGACGCGGCGGTCCTCCAGTCGCCAGCGAACATCGCCTATCTGACCGGATTCCAAGCGCTCATCTACTCGCGACCGATCTCCTTGATTGTCACGATGGATCGCACGGCACTGGTTGTGCCAGGGTTGGAGGAGGAGCACGCGAGCGCGTCCGGCAATGTTGACGCGGTGGTTGTTTATTACGAGCACCCTGAGAAGGGGACGGCGGGCGAGAACGGCCCTGACACCCTCGCTGGCGCGCTGCGGACCCTCGGTGTTCGCCGGATCGGACTTGAATACGCGAGCAGCCCGATCGCCCTGCGGGAGCGATTGGAGCGCGATAATCTCCACACCGAGGACATCTCGGGGGCACTGATTCGAATGCGGCTGATCAAGGATGAGGCAGAGATTGCGCTGATGCGGAGGGCGGCCGCGTTGGCACGGGTCGGCGTGATGGCCACACTCGACGCCGCGGCGCCGGACCGGTCGCAATTGGCTATCGAGTCGATCGGTACCAATGCGATCTTGGAAGCTGCTCCCGAGATCACCCCGGAAGCAACGATCAATCTGCTCCAGTTCACCACCTCGGGGCCGGAGACGAGCTTGCCCCATCTGATTACGACGACGCGCCGATTGGAGCGTATCGATCTCGTGATTCACTCCCGGCAGGTGGCGGTGGATGGGGAGCGGGCCGAGCTGGAGCGCACCTTCGCCATTGGTCGGATGGCGCCCGAGACGCGACGCGTGTTCGATGCGGCCGAGGAAGCCCAGACGGCGGCGATTGAGGCCATTAGGCCCGGTGTACCGATGCGGGAGGTTGACGCCGCGGCTCGCCGGGTCATACAGGCGGCCGGTTATGGCGAGTACTCGATTCACCGGACGGGCCACGGTCTGGGGATCGAGGCTCATGAGGTCCCATACATTCGTTGGGACGTCGAGGATCCCATGGAGGTCGGCATGGTGGTCTCGATCGAGCCCGGCATCTACGTCCCAGGGCTCCGTGGGGCGCGGCACTCGGATACCGTCGTCGTCACGGCGGACGGTCACGAGACAATCACCTCGGCGCCGCGTAAAGCGGACGAGTTGACGTTTGATCGGTAGCGAGGACACGGGCGGCCGTGAGCCGCGTTTAGAGGAGGGACCGAGTCATGTCGACGAATGGGCAGATTGGTGGGGCGAGAGAGACGACGCTCAGCGCGGTCTCGATGCACTGTAGCCACGACCCGGAGGCGAACTGGAAGCAGTACCTGGCGTTCGTCGATGAGGCGGCCCTACGGGGAACGGATTACCTGGTGTTTCCTGAAGTCTCGCTCCATGGATACCTCATGGGTGCGCGTGCCCTCGGCTCACCGGAGATGGGTGAGCAACTCGCCTATTTCCGCCGGGTTGCCGAGCCGATTCCGGGTCCAACCACCGAGCGCCTCAGGGAACTCGCCGCCCGTCACAACATGCTCATCCAAGCCGGGCTCGCGGAGCGAGCGATGGACGGCAACATGATTTACAACTCGGCGGTCCTCGTGGGGCCGGACGGTGTGATTGGGGTGTTCCGGAAGCTTCACAACCAATTCGAGTGGCCGGTCTTCAGCCCCGGTGATCACCTTTCCGTCTTCGAGACGAGGTTGGGCAAGGTCGGCATGTTCATTTGCTACGACCTCGCATTCCCCGAGACCGTGCGTGCCTTCGCGCTCCAAGGAGCAACCATCGCCGCGCTGACAACAGCATGGCCGATGAAGGGAGACGATCCGGACACGGATTACTACGGCTACACCTATGATCTTCTCAGCCGCGCAAACGCTCTCTCCAACCAACTTTGGATGGTTTGTTCCAACCAAGTCAACCGACCACCCACGCCAGGCTGTGCGAATTACTACGGGCACAGCCGGATCATTGCCCCCACTGGAAAGATTGTGGCGGAGTTGGGCCATCAAGAAGGGCTGGTCACCGCGACGGTCGACCTGCGCGAGGGGATCGAGCACGGTCGAACCCTCGACTTCTTCGGGCTCAACCTGCTTCAAGATCGACGACCGGAATTTTATGGCATCGTCGCCGAAAAGGACCTCTACTATCAGAGCGAGGTTGCACCATTGGGCCGACAGACAACGCCGATGGGCACCCGGGCGGAGGATGCGTTCCCAATTCCAGAGCGCGAGCTCATAGCCGGCGACTGACGCTCTGTTCCGTTCGCCATGACGTCCAAGAACCGCGCGAGCAGGCTGTGATCGACGGTCTCGTGTGGAGACGTTTCATACGGCATCCGGATGCCTCCATCGTCTTGGCAGCGCCGACGTGTGCCCTCACCCCCTCCCGCTGCCCAAAGGGCGCACGATGCGCGGGAACGGCCCTCACCCCCTGCCCCCGCCCAGAGGGCACCCGCCCGATGCGCGGGAGAGGGGTGCCCGATGGCGGCACATGTTGATCCACCAAGCAACCGGAATCGGTATCATGTGCGCTTTCGTGCCATGCAAGGCAAGGCATGAGAGTCGCCGGTCGATCTGCGGCGTGGCTTCGCCTTCAGGCTATTCGTCAGGAACTGTAGCTGCCACGTTGGCAAGGAAGCGGCGAGGACGATGATACCCGGTTGGTTACCCAGGCTCGTCGTCGGCCAGGTAGTAGGTCATGCTCTAAGCGTACCGTGCCGTTCCCTGTCATCCAGTGTCGTTCTTGGCTCGCTTATGCGGTTCTTTGGTAGCACCCCTCGGCTATAATCCCGTTGGGTGCCGCCCAGTCACGGACCGTTCGTGACCAAGGCGTGACCAAGAAACCTCTCGTAGTGGTTCAGGCGACCAACACCGAGGCAGGCGCAAGCCCCCGTGAACATGGGTGATCATCCCGGTCCGCGCGCCCGGCGTAGCATATCGACCGAGCGCGAGGTCCAGCGGCGACAGGACGCGGACCGACGGTCCATCTTCACCGTCCTCGATGGGTTGCTCCGGGAGATCGACACACTCGACCTTGATGCCATCGACGGCGAGTTCTTCTTCCGTTGCTGCCGTCCCGACTTCGATGAACGGGTTGCGGAGCTCCGGGCCGAGCTCGCCAACTTTGAGTCCGAAGAGTCCTGGGTTCCCCGGCTCTATGACGCCGCTCTCGACCTCCACCAACACGACCTCGTTCCGTTCGAGGTCGCGTGGGGCTACCTGCATGATGTCACAAGGCTCCACCTGCGCACCCCAGAGATCATGGTTGGCCAGGGCGACGACCTCGCGTACGACCATGTCTCGCTCAAGGTGTTCTCGCAAGCCTGGACAGGCGATCACGTTGCCCGCTCCCTCTTGGCGGGCTTCCACCGCTACCAACAGACGTGGGGATGGAGCCCTCGGCGGTCGCCCTCAGTGCCGACGGCCTCTTTTCGGTTTACTTCCCGCCTGGTCAATGGTGACGATCTGTCCCAGTGGAGGGGGGGGATCGTCGCGGCCGGGGGTGACTGGTGGGAACACGTTTCCGACGGGGAGGGGGGTCACGTCGAACGGCGGCGAGACCCGCAGGGAGCTCCCTACGTCGAAGTGACCGTCGGGCTGCCCCTCCCGCCAGTGGAGGCCATCGTCTGCGCCTACGACACCATCGTTCGCAAGCAGCACGCCTGGCACCTCCGCTTGCCCGGTGCCTCCGCCCAGGACAAGATGGTGGCGCTGCGCACCTGGACCATCGCCCTCCTGATGAAGACCGGCCTAAGGTTCGGTCCGGCGAACGGCGAGTGGTGCCGGCGCGCAAGCATCCCCGCTGAGATCACCGACAAGCGCTTCTACCAGGACCGGGACCGGCTCCTCTCGCGGGTCCCTGAGGCGATGGCCTGCCTCGCAGTTCGTCGGCGCTCCCCTCTGCCACCGCCGACGCCCGATTCTCCCTAATTCAACCCCGCAAGCCCTCCAAAGTCCTTGAACAAGCCGGCTCCCGGCGCTCCTACACTGAACTCCAATGACGGCCAGTGCCGTCGGAATCGCAGCAAGGAGCACTAAGGAGCACAGATGAACGCCATTGATTACCCGTCTCCGCGGTTGACATTCACTGTCGAGGAGGTGGCCGTGGTCCTCGGCATCGGCAGGACGCTGGCCTACGAGGGTGTCCGGACCGGCGCCATCCCGAGCGTGCGCGTCGGACGAAGGGTGTTGGTGCCGAAGGCTGCCCTCGACCGCCTGCTCGTCGCGGAAAAGACGGTCGCCGACGCACCCCTTCGATCCGTTGGCTCGACGCACTAAGTAGCATCGTTCCCCGGACCAGTGCGCCGGTCGATCCTGCGCTGCCCGAGACGTCACGTTGGAGAAAGAACGATGGTAGCTCAGCCTCGCACGAGGCCGCGGGGTTCCGCCACTCCTGCCCTCAACTTGAGCCCTTCTGGAGGCAGCGCGGAGCTGCTTTGGCTGCGACCCGGGTCCAACCGGTGCCGGTGCGCTGTGTGTGGCAGGTTTTTCGGGTCCGTCACCGCCTTTGACAAGCACCAGCGGACCGGTTCTGGCGACGTCCAGTGCCCGACCAAGGACGAAGTGCGCACCCGTGGCATCGTGCGGTCGAGCGCCTGCTGGTGGTACGCCAGCGTGGCCACCTGGGCGGGGCCGCGATGACAACTTTGGCCCAGTCCCCACTCGACCGGCTGCGCGGGGCATTGGCCGACGTGCGCGACCGGCGGAGCGGCTTCGATGCCGCCTGCCCGGTGCCGGGCTGTGAATACCGCGTTTCCGTTGACCCTGGCGAAGATGGTCGAGCCCTCATCGTCTGCCGCGGTGGCTGCGGCATCGACGCCGTCCTCGACGCGATCGACTGGCAGACCTGCGATCTGTTTGTCCCCAACGAGCGAGGGGGAGGGAGGCACCATTCCCCCCCGAACGATGGTGCAACGGGTCAACGGTTCGCCGGCTGCACTCTTGGCCAGTACGCCGCCGCCAAGCGGCTGCCGATCAACGACCTGCGCGCCTTCGGGCTGCGGGACTTCAAATACTGGGAAAGGCCAAGCATCCGTATCCCCTACCGCGACCAGGGCGGACTGGAGGTCGCGGCCCGCTTCCGCGTTGCGCTCGACAAGCCGGCAGGCGGCCCGGACGACCGCTTCGTCTGGAAGTCGAGCGCCAAGCCCTCCCTCTACGGCCGGGACCGCCTGAGCCTCGCCCGAGATCGAGGGTACGTCGTTCTCGTTGAGGGGGAGTCCGACTGCCACACCCTTTGGGTCCATGACGAACCAGCCGTCGGCCTTCCGGGCGCCGGCCAGTGGAAAGATGCCCGTGACGCGCCAGAACTTGCCGGCATCCCGATTATCTACGTCGTCGTCGAGCCGGATGCCGCCGGCGGCACGCTCGTTCGGCACCTGGCCGCGTCAACGATTCGCGATCGCGTCAACCTCCTGGACCTCGGCGGGCACAAGGACCCCTCCGCGCTTTACCTCGCTGATCCCGCGGGCTTTCACGAGCGATGGGACATGGCGAAGACAGCGGCTGAGTCACTTGCGGATCGGGTGCGGGCGGGAGTGGACGAAGCGACGACAGTCGCGTGGGAAGCGTGTGCCGACCTCGCCGGGTCGCCGGACATCCTTGACCAGGCGGCCGCCGCTGTTGCCGCCGCCGGGGTCGCGGGCGAGCACCGGGCGATCAAGCTCGTCTTCCTCGTGGCTACGAGCCGGCTCCTGGACAAGCCGGCCAGCGCCGCCGTCAAGGGGGTCAGCTCCGGTGGCAAGTCGTACCTGACCGAGCAGACGCTGCGCCTCTTCCCCGACGATGCCTACTACGCGCTGTCGGCAATGAGCGAGCGGGCGCTGGCCTACTCCGAGGAGCCCCTCGCGCATCGCATCCTCGTGATCTACGAGGCCGCGGGGCTCACCGGCGACTTCGCCTCCTACCTGATGCGGTCCCTCCTCTCGGAGGGCCGCGTCCGCTACGAAACGGTCGAAAAGACGAAGGACGGGCTCAAGGCCCGGCTGATCGAGCGGGAAGGGCCAACCGGGTTGCTGGTAACGACGACCGCCGTCCACCTGCACCCCGAGAACGAAACCAGGATGCTGTCGATCCCGGTGGACGACACCCCCGAGCAGACCCGTGCCGTCTTCCACGCGCTGGCGCACGGCACCGGGCCGGCGCCCGACCATGCGCCCTGGCATGCACTCCAAGCCTGGCTCGCGGGAGGCGAGCGGCGCGTCGCCGTGCCCTTCGCCTGGGCACTCGCCGAATTGATCCCGCCGGCCGCGGTACGGCTGCGGCGCGACTTTGGCCTCGTGCTGACGCTAATCCGCGCGCACGCCCTGCTCCACCGCGCGAGCCGAGGCCGCGATGGGGACGGGCGGATCGTCGCCACGCTCGCCGACTACGCTGCCGTCCGGGCGTTGATCGCCGACCTGATTGCCGAAGGTGTGGAAGCAACGGTGCCTGCTTCCGTCCGGGAGACGACCTCCGCGGTACGGAGGTTACTCGCATCTCCGGCGCTGCTGACCGAGCACGTGCGCGATGAGAAATCTGAGGAACGGACGTGCTCCGTCACCGAGATCGCCAAAGAACTCGACATCGACAAATCGGCCGCGTCCCGCCGAATTGGGGTGGCCACCGACCGTGGCTACCTCAAGAATCTAGAGGATCGCAGGGGCCGACCGGCGAAGATCGCACTTGGTGACCCGCTGCCGGAAGAGGTGGATATCCTGCCCAATTCCCGGGCGGTATCGGACCGTTGGGGAAATGCAGACAGTTCGGAGGGGTCACCCACTCCTCGTTTTCCGACGACCAAGACCGACGAGCCAGGGAAGCAAGGGAAACCTCTCGCTCCTGACACCTCCACAGTGGCGCGAGCGTCCCGCGTGGAAGCCGACCGTTGCAGTGTTGAGGGCGAATCAGCAGGGGTAGGTATCCCTCCTCCCCACACTGACGCCGACGACGACGGATCCTCCGGCAGGCACGGGGCCGGAGGAGGTCTCGTGTGTGACGCAAGAGAATCCACGGACGCGCGTCACGCGACTGCCGAGGTCGAACCCATGATCGATCCGGTCTTCCGGGCGACGGTCGAAAACATATTGAATCTGAGTCAGGAGGACCTCACCACCTACCAGGCTGAACTCGACACTGCTCCCCTGGACGATCCGTATCTCGCCCTCGATCGGGCGGCGCTAGCGCTGGCAGACGCCGTTAGGCAGCGGAAGATGAAATGAGCACCAGGAGCAGTTTCCCTATGATCAGTAGCTCAAGTAACGGGATAGACCTTCAGCACCTCGTCGCCATAGTGGTTGATCACCTTCACCGCGATCCTTCCCGTCTTCGGTGCCTCGAACGGCCGGCTCGTCGTGGAGTAGAGCGATGCCCACGCCCCCTCGTCGATCTCGGCCTTCAATGCCCTTTGGAGCCGCTCGTACGGCTGGTTCCCGCCCGTGAAGTAGGCGTGGCGGACGACGAACTGCTGCTCGTCGTAGGCTGTGTCGACGAACCAGCAGGCGATCTCGTCGGTCGCATTGCTCCGGACCTGGCCAGTGGTCGGATCGTACACGTCGAGTCCCTTAATTGTCACGATCAGCTTCCCGTCCGTGCCCTTGACGATGTCAACGTCCGGCTCGCCGAAGACGGTGAACAGGTTGCCAGCGCCGGTTGCCTTCAGGGCGTCGCCCATCATCAGGTCGGCGTTCATCCGCGCCGGCAGCACCGTGACCGGGCCATAGCGCTTGACCTCCTCCGAGACGTGCGGATCGAAGGCGAAACCGCAGACGACGAGCAGGTCGAAGCCGATTCCGCGCACCGCCTCCTTCGCCGCATCCTTGACCAGGTCCGGACCGACGGTACCGTGCTCGGGGCCGACGCAGACGGCTACCCGTCGCGTCACCGTCTGGTCGCGGTTGTCTCCGGCGTATTCGGTGTACTCGCCGGCGGCCTGGAGCCACTCGCCAGCGTAGGGCTCTAAGCGGTCGAAGACGAGGCGTTCGCCCTTAACGGTGTTCTGGACGCCGGCCTTTTTCAAGTTGTCAACGATCAGCGTCACGAAGTCGGTCGCGTCATGTTGATCACCATAGACGCCAAGGCAGTGATCGCCGTGTTCGTCGTAATCGACGCTCAGCATCCGATGAGGCGAGAGGCTCTCGACGGTGAAGGGGCCGGTGACGCGGACGCGTCTGGGGTCCTCGTAAGGCCGATCGCGGAGGATCTCGGTGTCGGCATGGCGGAGGATGGCCGGGTCGATCCCCGCGCGAGTCATACCTTCCTGGATGTCCGGATTATTGGCGATGGACTTGAGGGTCACGTGGGGAACGCGCCTGTATACGAAGCCCTTCTTGATGTCGTCCTCGGTGTGGTAATTAGGAGAGGTGATACTGATAGCTGTCTGTTTTGCTTCCTGCCGAACTCCCTCTGGTGAGTCTGCGAGGAGGTAGTAGGGGAAGCGCGCCGCCATCAGTCGAATCCGTGCAAGAGCTAGAGCAACCCGGCTGGTATCGCTCGTGATCCACCGCCGACCCCACTGCTCCGAGACGTAGGCTGTAGTTCCACTGCCGCAGGTCGGGTCGAGCACAAGATCGCCGGGGTCGGTGGTCATTAGGACGCATCTCTCCACCACCTTCGTGCTGGTCTCGACTACGTACTCCTTCTTCCGACCGAACCCGCTGATGACCGTGTCGTTCCAAACGTTGTCGAGCTGGAGAACCGGGTAATCGTCGAGGAAGCGCTTGTATCGAAGAGTCCTGCCAACCAACATCAGTCGGTCTGCTATCGCCAAGCGATGCATCCCTCCCGACAATACTCCAGGCTTCCAGTGGTTGTTCTCGGGACAGCGGAAAGTCCTACCTTGCCACGTGAACAGGTAGTCTCTCGGATCGCTAGGTGCCCCTTGTGAGAACAGCGTGTCATGGGCAAGAATCCGCCACCCTGCCGGCAGGTTCTCCGGAGAGTCCAGCTCCTCCGGTGTCATCGGCCTGGGCTCGCCGTCGGCAGGTTGGACCCATGTGTACTGTCCCGATCCACCGCGACCGCTCTGTTTCGTAATCGTCGGGTTCTTGAACTTCTGCTTCGCCGCTTCGCGATCCTTCGCATACCACAAGAGGAAGTCCGTGGAGGACGAGATCAGCGCACTACTCTGCCCGCCCGTGGTCCGAAAAGCGATCAAACCGCAGAAGTTATCCGATCCAAACACCTCATCGAGCAGACAGCGAACGAGGTGGAGGTTCTCGTCGCCGATCTGAACAAAGACGCTACCGCTCTCCGTTAGTAGATCTAGGGTCACCGTTAGACGGTCCCGAAGGTAGGGGAGGTACGTGTGGATACCCTGCTCCCATGTGTCGCGGAAGGCACGGATCTGTTCTGGCTGACGGGTAAGATCCCCGATCTTGCCATCCTTAACGTCGCGCTTCCGTGTCGAGACCTGCCAATTGGAACCGAACTTGATGCCGTAGGGTGGGTCGATGTAGATCATCTGGACCTGCCCGCGCAGGTGCTCCTTCTCCGCCAGCGAGGCCATGACGAGCAGCGAGTCGCCGAGGATCATCCGGTTTGCCCAGTTCTGCTCGTGCTGGTAGAACTCGACCATCTCCTCGAACGGCAGGTCGTCGACGTCGGCGAACAGGGTAGCCTGCCGCTCAGCTTCGCCCCGCGCCTGCCTCCGTAGGTCCTCAATGAGCGCCTGCGGCAGGATCTTCTCCTGGACGTAGATCGGCACCGACGGCACGGCGAGCTCCCGCTGGTCCTGTTCGTCCTTGCCCGTCCACACGAGTTGCGGGTCGAGCGACGGGTCCCGGGGATACAGGAGGGTCTTTGGCGCCTCCTCATCTTCCTCGACGAAGTCACGCAGCTCCTCCGTCGGGATGTTCATCCGGGTATCCTGGTGCCGGACCGCCGCGACCGTCTTGCCGTCCATGCCTCGCCTACTCCCTAACCGACCGTCGCGGCCTGTACCTTGACCGCCGCCCGGATTGCCTCGACTGCTTCCCACGGGTCGGTGACCTCCACAAAGACCCACCGCCCGAAGCCGCCGTGGTTGTTGACCGCTGGCACCCAGAGGTGCCGCGTCGTCTTAACCTTCTCGGCCTTGTCCTTCAGGTCTTGGCCGCTGACCTCGACGAGCAGATTCAGCGGGTCTCCCGCCCATGCCCGTCCTCGATCCGGACGACGAAGTCGGGCACGTAGCTGCGCTCGTTGCCCTCGAAGACGTAGGGGATCGCGAAGCCGAGTCCCTGGTTCTTGACGTAGCCGACCACCTCGGACAGCCCCTCCAGGGACTGGGCCACCTTCGCCTCCCACTGACTGTCGAGCACGACGTGGGAGACGTGGCACTTCGCCGGGTCCGTGACGTAGACAGGCTTGGTCGTGTCGAAGGCAACGCCTCGTGTCGAGCCGACCGTATCGTATGCGCGAAGAATCGGCAGGAGGCGCTTCTCGCCCACGGTGTCCTGCACGATGGCCCGGTAGATCCGCTCCATCGCCTCGTGCCCCAACTCGGCTAGGATCAGGAGCTGCGGGAAGGCGTTGTCCTGACACCGGACGCACTCGGCCAGCCAGCGCTTTGTGATTCCCAGCAGCGACGGAAACAGCCAGGGACGCACGTCCTGGTCGACCGCGAACTTCCGCTCTAGTGCTGTCTCCGACGAGTTGCTGGTCCATGCGGTATCCTCGGGCTCATGCAAGCTCCGCTGTTCGTGCGTCCGCCCAGCGAGGAGGAGCGGCAGGCCCTG
>JAABUS010002254.1_pt1 | contig 37151 bp, 11 predicted proteins | sample 5560161 | NCBI WGS metagenome assembly JAABUS01 (sample SAMN10711885, study PRJNA513376) | rock metagenome | isolation source: Antarctica rocks | place: Antarctica: Victoria Land, Trio Nunatak nord | collected 2016-01-04
CGTATATTAAATATATTTAATATAACTACTATTTTATAAAGTAATTAATATCGAAAAAATATATATTAAAGATTATTAATATTAATATATCGATTATAATTATTAATTTTATAACGAAATTAGTAAATCTTTATAAATTTATTAATTTATCGATTATACTAGTATTAATAATAGAGAGTATTATTTAATAAAATAATAATATTATTAATATAAAATATCGTCGCTTTTAAATAAGATTGTTAGTATTTATATAGAATCTCCGTTGAAATTTAATATATATAAATTTAGCGTAACCTGGCCTATATACTAAATAATAATAATAGTAATATTATAGATAATTAATTAACTATTCAATCTCTATTATTATCTATTAATAAACGTGTATTCTAAAGGTCTTTAGTAACTTTGTAAAGGAGGTCGTAGTATATATTAGGAGCCCTATGAATTATTGATTCTGACTCTAGAATAAGCGATTTAAGGGAAATTATATCGCACTTAAGCCCGTGCCACTTGAGGAGGGCGGCGATACTCATGGTACCAATCGTTGAAGTCGCGTAAGTAGTAGTACATACCGACTATGGCGTCCTGATAAGCGACTCTCATCCATCCCACATCGTGCTGCGTGCAACCCTCAATCGGCTCTTCCACTTCCTCTCGCGGATCCGGGCTAGACGGCTTCCAATCCTTCCATATAAGGTTGATAACACCTTTGCTGGTCGCATCTGGTTCTGCAGGCTCCGGTGCGTCATGGATAACGGAATCCAGTGCTTTGTTGTCCACCATGACACAATATCTGTACCGCTGGGAGAGTGCTGGTCCCGTCCCTTGCTCCTGTTGCGGCGCAGTAGCGGCCCATTGCTTGAAATGCTCGCGCACAGTAGACGTGCTGGCATCGTCCAAGATGGACTTGTCCTCAATAATGGTGAAGCTGAGGCTGTCCATCATGTCCATTCCGTTGTAGATTTTCAGGGTCTCCTCGATCCGGTAGCGTAGGCGTCGAATGAATTCTTGCCAGTCGGAATCATTTTCGTATGTGCAGCGGTAGATAGCGAAGCCCCATGTTCGATGACCGTCTTCCTGGAGATACCTTTCGATGTTGTCGGCGTTGTTGTTGTGCGTGGCATACTGGGGGGTTCGTCGTGAGGGTGATTGTGGTGGTGGAAGAGACTGTAGTAGGGCAGTGAAGCGATCGTGAAGGTCTGTCATATTAATTGATGGATGGTTTTGGAGGTTAGAGCTGAGCGTAACCGCCGCTATTAAAGGTATAGTTCAGTCAAAAGGTAAAAACTCGTCAGTCTCTTGAAGCAAAAATTTCAGATCCTGAATATCTCCACGTAGCTTGATATACTGTGCTAAGGGAAAGAGAGACTGTAATACGAATGAAATTTATACTTGGACTTTACTTATTATTTGCCCGAGGTTTTGCCGTGGTTTTGCCGATGTTTTTTCCCGAAGCTTTGCCGAAGGCTTACGGAAAATTTTCTTACTCCAAATCAATCATTTGCTAATTACACGCTTTCATGGTTACACCTATCATCGACAATACCGAATGCTGTATTTATCACATTGATGGCCAAAAAAACTCGACGGATACCAGGTCATTGCGAAAGCACTGGCCTCGCGTTGGTTGGACTTTGATATAGAATCCCCCATTGGGCAGATCTTACTGGATCTCTAGGGAACGATGATCATGCTAAGCGCTCATCCAAGTGTGAAAATCCTACAGTGATACAAGCTATCTCTGCTGAGAATTTTGACGAGTTCAGATATCACACTCTGTGCGCACCACCCCACCATTTATAGGCCACTCAAGGCTAGCCCCGAGCTCACGAGGAGATGGTAACACGCACTCCCAATCCAACCCACAGGCTCTCGCCGTTAGAGCCGATGGCTGGATTCCACTGGCAGAGCTGGGCAAAGGTGACGCTGAACTCGGTCTCTATCTTCGAGCATGAATCTCCGCTGGCTACAGCGTAGTATTCATCACAAATGATAAATTCCTGATTGCCTTGAGCTTGCCGGGCCGGTACTGCTTGCTGGTGGCACAGTCGAGGTTCCAGCGGCAGATCAATTAGATGTGGTGGGAGTTATGCCAGTCTGACTGGAAATTAGAGAGGGTAGTGCAGATGTAGGGCCTGTTGGCGCAGACGCGTTCACACTAATGCAGATCGCGCGCGTGTCCTCAGCGCCAAGGCCGGCATAAAGCGCTGTGTCGCAGTTTAAACCAAGCCAGGTGTTCCAAGTCGTCAATTGAGAAAGCGTGATTGAAAAGTCGCTTGCGAGGTCTTCGCAGTCGTAGCCTGACTGGAAGTCAGCGGAGGGTAGCTTGCTTGCAGACAGGTCACGACCGTTCTAAGACTTATCGCTGTTATTCTGGTGTCCAGAGACTTCAGTGAAACAAATACAGGTTGATACCGTTCCAGCCTGGGTGGCATTGACTGGTAAATATCAGGCGAGTGAGGTCGCGGTGGCTATGTCCGTCAGTGTCAACTGCCGACTACCTTGGCACGCCCGGCTAACCGTTTTCTCCAGACTGCAGAACACAGTAGCTGTAACCGGTTTGGAAGTCATAAGTACTCAGATTTGGCGAAAGACTAGGATTCCAGGCCAGCAATTGATTGGTCGTCACATCGTAAGCATATGCAATATATGAGCAGTCGTTGAGATCGTTTGTGTTATCATAGTTTCGGTACGTCTTGCATCCCTTAACCGTGCCAGAAGCTTGCGGTAGTAGCGAGGTCGTGGCTATATAGCCAGGATCGCCGCTATTAGACGGGATTGCTGTATTGACAGAGGCGAAAGTGGCAGGTGGGACCGTAATTATAGGACCCCCAGTCTTCTTATAGCCCGAATAAGTCGCGATGTTTCCGACAGGTTCTACGCAATAAGCGACGCCTAGATCCAGGTTCGTGCAGTCCTCATTGATCTCCGAGTTCAGGAAATAAAAATCGGAGAGGGAAAGGTAGTTGGCGACAGACACAAGACCGTACGTGTCCCCCTCTATAATCTAAGTGCCATTTGTTATCCATCACGGTTGATATGAGAACACACAGGTATGGAAAACAACGTTTGAGACTTACTGTATACCAGTCGCCACAGTCTTTATTGGATCTATCCATGGCATTTGTAGGCACAGGCGCGGCGACCGTCGCGGCTGTGGTTATGCTTGGGTCACCGCTAGATGTGTAGTCGAAGTAACCATCTGGTGGGCTATTGGTAACGCAGATTAACAGGCCTGGACAACTCCCTGCTGCAAAGACACAAGCGATTTGGTTAAGACTTTTCCAGGCGACTCACCTCACGCAGACTTCATACCCAACATAGTTGAGGCTGTTTTGGCAAAGCGCGTTGAAATATGGGTTCCACGACAGAGACTGCGGCACAGTCATACCGGTGAAGTTACTCATAACACTATTACAGGAATCCAATGCCTGCCAAGTGTACGTTTTACACTGCGCGGGTATAAAAACCGTGGTACCAATAGCGGCGGCAAAATTCTGGCAGTAGAGGTCTAGGTTGTTTTCGTACAGCAGACTATATGTCGAGACGTTGAGAGCCTTTGCTACCGAATTGCAGTCGTCTGTTGCTTGTATGGTGTAAGATCCTGTGCAGGTTGATGGTTTTGATGCCGTCGCCGCTGCAGGGACCGTTGCAGAGACCGTTGTGGCCGTTGCGTTGAGAGGGTAGGCTGTGGGAGAAGTAAAGCTATATTTATTGGCGCTACAGCTGGAGGTCAATGAAACAAGGTTGCTCGCAAGATCAGCATCGTAACCCAGCGGGTTGCTCAGCTGAACTGCCTGCACGCCAAGCCAGTAGTCCGAGCAGTTTTGGGTTGAGCTAAGGTATATTTGGTTCGACCACGCTAGGATCTGCGGATCGCAAAAGTCGCCGGTTTTGCTAACATGGAGAGATTAGCTCAGCACTTCCGTGAACTTTGGACCAAGTGATAGACCGACCTGTCCTTTTTACAGGAGACGTTGTACGTGAATAGGAAATTGTCAATAATAAACGTCGCTGGAAAAACTGTCAATAAATCTCAAGCCGGGTTTTGGGACCAGAGCTAGATACCTGGATATCCTATGTTGTTGAACATAATCACGTCTGTGCTGGCTGTACACGCCTACTATATGGCTGTCCTGGCACTTTCTAGAGAGGTGTAGCAAGAGTCTACGCACAGGGCGTCGACCTCGTCGGTGTCGAGAATTGCCCCGCTATCATGAATGTCAGTGACGTGTAATAAGAAAAAACAGACTTGAACATCCTTAGAGCAAAGCACAGAGATGGAGACAGGAGCCTGGAGTGACCGACTTTGCAGATAGTGGGCTCAAGAATATTGGACAGGAGACACTGGTGTCCAAACCTGTTCGCAAGATGCGCTGAGGCCTGGGTATCCCATGTACATCTACGCACCAGAAAGTTATTAGGCCCATATCGAGCCTGATAGAAGAGCTAGAGGAACAGCGTACCTGCGCGTCAAGTTTGCCATTCAGAAGCCTCTTGAATGAACGCTCTCAAGTCAATCGCTACTGGAGGTGAAAAACTACAGATATAAGGAAATGGAAATCAAGGGATATGTAAGCTGTACGGAATTGTGTGATCCCACAATCAAGGCTAAGGTATCTGGGGCGAAAAGACTTGAACATTTTGTCGCAAAAACGCCCTGCGCAAAAGAATAGGCACTAATGACTCGAGTCAAAAACGCCAAAACGCGCATGCAGCAAAGATATCAGCCCCCGCGTCTTCTTTCGCTTGATACACGCTGAATAGCAGTAGCAAGCGAATCACAAGCGCAGTGGAGCACACTTCAAAGGCGGGCTAATCACAAGTTGTCGACCGTTCTTTCTATTATTGGATGTATGGTCACATCCTTCCATCGGGGCGCTTAGAGGCCGAAAACTTGGCGTAATAGTCGCCAAAGGGTCAGAGGTAGCTCCTTGTTGGCACACCCTCATAGTTATTGTGGCAGTGTACATGCATACTGCTCGTTATGAGAAGGTCAGGGCTGTTCTGGCATCTAAGCCAACCAGCCTCCGACCTGCGACAATCCTTGCGACGATCCTTCGGCGCAAGACTTGCACACGAAGGATTTAGTATCCAGCCGTGCCAGCCCCTGTGATCTCGCTACATAAGCGCTTACTACTGCAGGACATCATTTCAGGGACAACGCTGCGAATATTACGGCGACATTTGACTTGATTGGATGCCTTGCGTTCTGAGTTGCTCCTTCAGGATGTGGGGCCATGCTTTCAGCCGCATCTCGCAACAGAAGACGCCACCGACGCCAACAGAAGAGGGTCTCCATCCATTAGCGCCGAGAGTCTTAAGTTATCTTCCAGCAACCCTCCGCAGGGCAAGGTCACTCCTATTCGCCAGCTCGAGGTACACGATACATTAATTGACCGTACCTGCAGCTGAAGATGCACCCAACCACGTGCTACTACGCATAGAATCGCTGATCCGACCAATGAGACCTTTTGGTCCTTCAGTAGGATCAATCTGAAACGTTCCATCAGGCTGTCGACGAGGCGCATGAGTACAAATTAGGGACGGTGATCTGACTGCTTTCACTCTAGGTTGGTCCCACACTTGCCCCTCCAGGGTTTGAGAATGAAATCACTGAGCAGCTTTCCCTCTTCTTTTTGAGAACTCATCTTCCAATGGTCTTATCACTCTGCCCCGTGGACACGATACGTCTTCTTGAGAGACATACTTGTCATGGCCATCCAGCAATCATCATCGCGGTACTTGACCAGCAGCTCGTGTGGCATTTTCTTTGGCATACTGGTCGTTCTTTGTGTCTACTTCTGGCCTGATCTTGAAGCTCTATTTCCACTGGAGACCATTGCCTCTCGGAGTAATGAATCTGACTATGATCTTAGGGGGGGTCAGCTCGTGCTTTCTAACGTGACTTTGGTACCAAGAGACGACTATCAGTGTGGCCAAGGCAAGCCATGTAGGAATGGAGCATGCTGCGGAGGAAGTGGCTACTGTGGCTATAGTCCGACCTACTGTGGCTCTGGGTGCCTTGCAAATTGCGATACAGTGGCCGAGTGTGGGCAGTATGCAAAGACTGCCGGTACAGAGTGTCCGCTCAATACCTGTTGTAGCCAATTTGGATTCGTAAGCCACTCGATAACACGTGCGCCTAGCTATATACTAAATCATGGTAGTGTGGCACTACGGAAGACTTCTGCGGAGGTGCGTTATTTTTTCATGGTCATTGATTCACTTATAGGGAAATACTGAATTACAATAGAGGGATGCCAGAGCAACTGTGTCTTGAATCCAAAACCCCCAGGTGGTGGGTCTTCAGCAGGAATCCTCCAGAACAAAGTCATCGGATACTACGAATCATGGAGTGCTCGATTGAGCTGCCACAAAGTCGCTCCGACGGATCTGCCTTTGGATGCGCTTACACAGTGAGCAGAGCTCGATTGTTGGGACAGATTGGAAGTAATCGCTTACGAGTTTTCAGCATAAATTTTGCCTTTGCATCTATCGATCCGGCAACATACCAGGTGGTGACAATGGATTCTTCAACTTCTTCAAGTCTTTTCACAGACACTGCGAACCTGAAGTCTATCAAACAAGATCTTAAAATCTTTATCAGTATCGGCGGCTGGTGAGAACTCTATTCTCGATAACCAACGACGGCAAAACGATTCATGAAAGGCCAGGTCGTTCTCGGATAATGGTACTGCTACACAGCCTTTGTACGGTGAAATCGCTGCCGATGCTTCCAAAAGGTAAACGTTCGCGAACAACATCGTGCATTTCATGAAGCAGTATGGTACGTTTTCCGACCTTTTAAGCGTCAGAAAAGCTGCGCTCAGTGACCATATGTGTCAAAAATCTCCGGACTGAAATGCAATAGGATTTGACGGTCTCGATATCGACTAGGAGTATCCGGGGGCTCCTGACAGAGGCGGCAGTGTATAAGACACCAAGAATTACGTCTCATTGCTTCAAACTTTGCGACAAACGTTTGACGCAAGCGGGAACAGATTCGGCCTTTCCTTTATAGCACCATCGTCTTATTGGTACCTCCGATGGTTTGACTTGCCGAATCTGATCAAGTACGCTGACTGGATTAATCTGATGAGCTATGATCTTCATGGGGTGGTGGGATGCAACAGACCCTATTGGTAGTATCGTACAAGGACATACTAATCTTACCGAGATCAAATTGGCGGCTGAACTCTTCTGGCGGGTAAATATTCCTCCTGCTAAGATCGTGATGGGCTTTGGCTTTTATGGTCGATCCTTTACTCTCGCCGACTCTAGCTGTTCTAAGCCTGGCTGTGCTTTCAGTGGCGCGTCCAATCCTGGGCCATGCTCGGCCACCGGTGGTATCCTATCCTATTACGAAATTATGAATGTTTTGAACGGTGTAACAACCAAGAAGAGAGCGAATATCACATCGACCCATGTTTCGGTAGATGCAGTCAACTATTTCACCTTCGATGGCAATTAGTGGGTGTCATACGATGATGCAGTGACTCTTAAGCAAAAAGTGGATTGGGCGAATGACGTTGGGCTTGGAGGTGCGCTTTCGTCTTCATTATTCTGAGGCCCTGTAATTGGATTGAAAGGAATATGAATATCCATGAGTATATTCTGGCCGCTGATATTAGACCCAGATGATGATAAGTATACAGCTCACGCTGGGTTACTCGGGAGAAGCATCCAGTCGACCCCATTACTCCAGAGCATAGATAAAGCGCTGTCCAACCCGCAGGCTGTTATTCAGGACTTGGCCGGATCCAATGGACAAAACTGTGTCGTCTATAAGGGAAGTTGTGTAAATCTCAACGATAACAACGCTATCGCTAAAGCCTGCGGAGCTGGCAACACTCCCATTGGATGGGACGATGCTGGATGCGGTAAGAAGAAATACGTAAGTGTGCAGAACCGAGCGCTCCTTCCCGACAGACTCATTGAACTTTTATGTGATTCTAACAAGTATTCTCCAGCACTGTGGTAAGCCAATATGCTGTCCAACCAATACCGCGCCCAAGAATTGCATCTGGCGTGGCAACAACAACGGTAGTGGCGCTGGCTCAGACTGTAGCGCCCAGTGCGTACCCGGTGAGACGAACATCCAAGGAATAGGTTCATCATGGGGTGATGGCTTCCTGAATGACGGCAACACCAATAAATGCGGCAGAGGTCGGAAGGTGTTTTGTTGTCCTAGCGCAGATTTCCAGCAAGTCACCCAAGGGTGCGCTTATGCGCCATGGTATGCTTGCTCCTGCTGCATAAGAATTTTAATTCTAGAGATCTGACCCTGAATAGAAGCCGAACCAATTGTCCGACTGGCAAGACATCGATCTTCTAAAAGGCGGGTGAATGCTTCATCGGCTATAAGCAATATTACTGTCCCGATCCTTAAGAATTGACGGCTTATAATTGGGTCGGCGGTAGTAGCGGTCAGGAATGCGCCAACGCTGTGTGTAGCGCCACCGAGCTCGAAGTTGATCGCGCATAATTTGGGGGCTCTCAGCTTAGAGGATGTAGCTGTAAGTATACAGACCCCGTATAGCAAGGAAATAAGCATCTTGCCTTATAAGTAGCGATTAGCACGCAGACTGAATCCGTATCACAGGGGGAAGAACGAAGGCCGCTTGCTGTACCGTATAAACGGCACCCCCTAAGCCAGTTAGCTGTAGTGCTAATCTATGCAATAATCTGCCAGGCTTCTGTCCTAATGACGACGACGACGAGAGCGCAAACGGTTATACGAAACGAGACCTCGCGCTCTTTGACAGGGCCAATCCACAAATTGGGCATGCGCTTGAGGAACGGGGCGGCAGCGATCATTATGTTGTAGATTTGGGTTATGGCGACATTATGCTAATCATAGCAATCGCATATCCAGCCATAGGAGTGCTCTTTGGTGGTCGAAACGCCGCGCAAATCCTTCGCGAGTTCTTCCGACTGATACCAGGCTATTGCACCGGTCCTCCTATCCAAACGGGAAACATTAATCCTAGAAAAACCGATCTGACCGGCTTTCAGACAGAGCACCCTATTGATGTAAGTGTTTTGAGTCTTGAGAGCAATTTCCATCAATCATTGACAAATCTCCAGAGACAAGTCATGAAAGGCTTCGTGCAAGCAAGCTTCAGTGGACTCCTCCCTTCCGGGCAGGCAGCCAACCTCGCTGCTATCCCTCGACATTTCTACACCAACCAATGGGACGTCCCAAATTCTACGCTGGCAGCGCGGCCTACGGTAGGAGGCCCTAGTGGTGCTCAACCCGTGTCCCCCAACGATCGCGTCATGGAGGGGTTTGGATCTAACAACTGGCCGGGTCCTTTTATGGCAGTTGACACACAGATAAATGGAGCAAAGGGTCGTATCATGAATCTTAGACCTCCCACGGGCCTCAATACTATCACTACTTTGGCAAACACAGCGGTGCGAGAAGATAGTTAAGGGGCGGCCGACGAGTTGCTCCAATCAATTCGTGTCGTAAGTCACCAAACGTGAAGTATTGATTTTATCCAATATCAAGATCGCTAATGATCGTCCAGGGATTCGTAACATTCGACTACCTGCGAACCCCAGAAGCCATCCTCCCCTGGAACCAAGTCCGCCAGTAGATCCGTCTGCAGTTCGGCTACGTCGAGCAAGACGTCGGAGTGCGGAACCTCGTGGCTTGGTGGGACTTGTTCACGAACGACTATTTCGCCTTGGTCGAGCGGCGCGCGCAGCAATGGGCCCGCGATGCCATTAATGCCGCCGCAGCCCCGTTCGTGCAGGCGCATAACGGTAACAGGAACTTGCAGATGTACGCACAGGTCGTGGGGGCTTTGGAGGAATTGCTGAGGTAGATCGCTGGTATAACGCTTCCGCCAGATACTTCCATGCAAAACCCACAGCCACCTGGCTCTAGCGGTGGTGGTACTTGACCCGGTTAGGCTCTTTCTTACTTCTAGGTTCGAATTTTCGCACACTAAACCTATAGAAAACTATGTCCATAGGGGAAATATCCGTGGTAATGGCTGCTAACGTATTACAGGCCATACTTGGTAAGGTAGAGAGTTTAGTATTATATAACTACCGGCACCTCTGCCTTCATCAAATTATACAGGATTATTATCGTTATTCTTCCACAGTTTCACAATATCCCGTACGTCTGAAAATCGACTCTTTGACCGTCTTCTCTTAGCCTTTAATCAGTCTTATAATAAGGTCGTCGTAAGGCTCCCTCGTCGTTAATACGTTAAGCGCGAATACCGCCTAGATAAAATAGAAGGATTAACTTAAATTACGAATTCTAAATCTAAGATAATATTCTTCTCTTCTTTACCTCTCGTATATAATACCTCTATAAACTTTAGTAAATAGAATCTACTTACTAGATATAATAAATATATTAAATATATAAAAGATCGATATAAAATCTTCGCGATTATATTAATAGATTTGAAAAACTCTTACTAAAATCCGAGGTACTAGCCGCGTAGATAAGACTAGTAGTATTTTATTAATAATTCTAATTTACGAATAAATCTATTAATATTTTATTAATAAATTAGAGAACTCCGGGTTAAATTTAGTAAAGTTAGTAATTTTAATAATTTATATATATTATTAATATATTAATAGTAAATTAACTCTATTATAGAGTTAAAATAAATAAAATTATTTAATTATTATTATAAACGATAGCGATCTCTAGTAATAATTTTTAATATTAATAATTTATCGAGCTCGGAATAATAAGTTTTAATTAAAATTATCGCGAGAGTAATAAATAAACCTATCTCGGAGTAATATATATATTATAATATATACTATAATATATATCTTTAAATATATACTAATTATATATATTATTTTATATATTATAGTTTATATTATAATTTCTATTATAATATATAGAATAATCTATATTATAATATATATATAATAAAGGCTTTCGTTCGTTATTTAAATTAATAATAATTTATCGAGTTATTAAAGTTATTAATAAAACTTTATTTAGACTTTTAATTTACTAATTTTATTAAACTTTAAATTAATATTTAATATAATATTTTAATATAAATTTATAGATAATTTTTTAATAAAGTTAATAATATTTAAAAAATATTAATATTTACTTTTTAAATTTATCGATATATTTTAAAAAGATTTCTCCTCGCGACTAGAATTATAGCCTACGATAAGAACTAGACTTTTTATCGAAATTATTAAAAATTACTAGTAAATACTAGTAAAAGAGATAAATAATAAAAAGTAGTAAATTACGAAAAATATACGTCGGTAAATCGAAAACCGGCTTTAATAACTCGAGGCCTAAATATATTATTTTAAATACTCGAGGTAGGTTTAGAGTATTTAAATAAACTTAAATATACGTCGAGCGCCTTTTCGAGTAATTTAATACTCGATAAATACTCGACGAGCGCTCGAGGTCGTTATAAAATAAACGTCGAGCTCTTTATAAATATAATTTTAATTTAAAACTTTAAAGACCCTAGTTTTAGAAGAGTATATAATTTATTATCTAAAATTTTAAAATTTTATAATTATTTTTATTAATAATAATAATCCCTTAGAACGACCCCTAACGCTAGTAATTTTTAATTTACGAATTCGATTAATTTAGGCGAAATCCTCACGGGGGTAATATATAAACTATATATTAAAATATATATTAAAGTATAAACTAGGGTATAGAGGTATAATAACGATAATTATAAAAATACGATTACGATAAAATTATAACTATAAATAGAATAAAGTTATAATTATAAATAAATAAAATTATAATTATAAATAGAGATTATAGACGGGGGTTAAAGTTAATAATATATTTTTAATTTAATACCTATTAATAGTAGTTTTAAATTTATTTAATATATATTTAAATAACTCTAGATTATAACTTATATATATCGGACGTATATCGAGATAATAAATAAATTTAGAATTTAAAATTGTTTAGACGCCCGTCGAGCGCTCTAAATTATAATTAAACCACTTTTCGTTTTATTAACGTAATATTTAATAAATTTACTACTTCGAATATTAATATATTTAAATAATATAGAGAATAACTAAATTTATAATTTATATTAAAATATATAAATAATATTCGTGTATAGAATTATTATAAAATTAATTTATATATAATATCTAAGGCCGCTAGCGTAGAGTTAGCGGTTTAGTAATAATATAAAAGACGTAAAATAATTACGGGGTTTATTATTAAGTAGTTTTTAAATTCTAAATTTAATAATAGAATTAATCTCTAAAGATTCTAATAATACGAGGGAATATTAACTCGATATAGAATTATTAAAAATTAGAATCCCGCGATACTAAAACTAGAACCCCGTATCGATAAATAATAATATTATAGAGGTAACGGAGCGTAGGTATATATAACGTACTAGCGTCTTTAACGGGGCGTAAATATATATAATATATTATTACTTTATAATTACTACTCTTTTTAAATCTTAGTCTTTAGGTATTTAAATATTTTAATTAAAAAATCTTTATTAAAAAATCTTTAAACTCTTTAAGAGAAATAAGAGAAAAGAGTTATTTAATATAATAATATTATTATATAATAACTTAAATATAAGATTATATACCTAATTCTTTAATACTTATAGTATTAATTACGGAATAATATTTAGTTAATTAATTGAAATTTATTAAAAAACCTTTAAACCCCTTAAGAGAAATAAGGAAAAAAAGTCTTCTAGTTTATATTATCGGTCCTATAGCGCTAATATATAGTACTAGTCGCGGAGCGATACGAAACTATTTTTATAATACTATATAATAATATTAATAATAGAAGAGTAATATTATTAATTACTTTTACTATATAGTAATAATTATTAATTAAATAATATTTCTTTCGTCTCTATAGTACTATTATATATAATAGTAACGGAGCGAAATAGTATATACTATTATTCCTATAGCGCTTATAGTACTTATAGTAAATATAGTATATTAAATTATTCCTATAGTATTTATAGTACTAGTAGCGAAATAGTAGTAACTATCTTTATTATATACTCTTATTATATTATAATAAATATTAGTAGTAAAGTATTATATATAAATAGTATAGCTCTAATATTATACCCGGAGATTAATAATAATATAACTATTATAGTAATAAAAGTAACTATTAATAAAAGCGAGGTAACGGAGCGGAGGCGCGTATTAATATATAATAATATTAAAGTATTTAACGCGACGATTTATTATTAAAATAAACTCGCTCGCTTATTTATTTTCTTTCTTTATAACTCCTTTAGTCTCTTTTATATATTATTACTCTAATTTTATAATAGTATTCTAATATTATAATTAATATATAGATAATATTCTCGTTATATATAACTTTCATTTAACTCTATAAATAACTCCTATTTATTAATAATATTAATTTATTTATATTAATATAATTTAGTTATAAATATACTAGTAAATATAACTAGTCCACTATTAGCGCGACTACGTAATATTAATTATAATAATAATTTATTATATTTCGTAGTTTCTTTATTATATTAGTAAAGCCGTGAGCCCGTATTCTACCGAAAAAGACGGAAAAGACGTTTAGATCTATTTAGTTTATATACTAACTCTAAAGATCGATTTAATACTAGAGTTACTAAATACGTATTTAATACCTCGATTTATTTTAAATAATTTTAAATAAATTAGAATAAATTAGTCTAAGTAGTACCGGTTTATAATTAAATATATATAGTTATAAATAAATTATATAGTCTATAATACCGCGCTAGCTTAGGGGGGTATTATATATATATATAATTTTTATAAATCGACGTAATTTAAAATTTAAAATAAATTAAAATAGTTATAATACTCTATATAATCTTAACGAGCTACCCGGCGCTAGTAGAAAATCACGGATTTAAAATCTTAAATCCGAAGTTACTATTTTTAGGTTTTTTTTTTAAAATAATATTCTCTTTTTATTATTTTTTCGCTTAAAGTAGTAAAAAGTATATTTAATACCTCGATTTTCTTATATAGTCTCCCGCTTTACCGATATAAGTCTATTTCTATTAATTTAATAATAATTATATTCGAGGTACGTCCCCTCTTTATATACTCTATTATATTAATTATTACGGAATCGACTATTATATAAAAATAATCCATAACCGTAAATTTTAAAACAGTATATATTAATAATTATAAATTTCTAAATTTTTCTAAAGGAAGGTAAAGAGGTTTATATATTAATATATTTATATTAATAATAGGACTTTTAAAGAAGAACGTAAATATAAGTTAATAAATAAGGAAATTATTTAATAGTATAAAATATATAGTAAAATAATAGTAATTAATAAATAAACCTCTACTATAATTATTAATCTATAGAATTAATTAACGGCGGCGAATTAGTATATTAAGGAATTAAAAGCGATGAATAAAATTCTCGAAAAAAAGACCGAGAGTTTTTATTAATATAAACGGGACCTAGAGAGTCCCGAGGAAATTAATATCTTTAAAGATTATATTATTAAGACTACGTCTTCTTTTAATAATTCCGATAATAATTAAATCTTCGTATAATATAATAACGATATCGAATTCTTTTTTTCTTAAATCGGCGCTAATTAAGTTTATTTAAATATATTATTTAATAATATATTTTAAATATCTATATAAACTATATTTAAAGTAAAAGTATTTTTATAAATATAATATTTTATCGTTATCGTATATAAAGAATTTAATAGTAAATTAAATTAAATGATACTTTAAAACCGTATAATAAAATTATAAATATAGAGGAGAATATCTATTATATAAATATTAATATAAAAGTAGTAATATTTATTTTTAATATTAGTTTTATTTACTCCGCTTTATTATTTTATATAACTAAGTAACTTCTTTAATTAAATTTATATATTTATATTTACTACCCGCCTATTTAAAGACTTTAGTTAATTTATTTATATTAATAAACTCTTTATTTAATAATTATTAATTATATTCTTCGCCCTAATTAGTTTATTTAATTTTATACTAGATATTTTCTTTATTTTTAACTTTATTAATTACTTCTTCTATCTCCTATAACTTATTATTATTAATAAACTCGAGGGTTTATATAAAAGATTTCGTCGTATTAATATAGTCGCGAAGATAATATAATTTAAATAACGATATATAAAAGGTATTATAAATTTCATATATAGAAAGTAGTAATAAATAGTAAATTTATAATTTTATTTTATTAATAATCTTAAAGGGCCCTATAAATTTATAGGATAATTTCTTATTTAAACGCTTTTACTTTAAGTTTTTTATTATTAATATAATTAAATTACTAATTTTATAACTTTATAGTTTATATATTTTATTATATTATTTAACTTAGTATTCGGTAGCGCTTTAAAAATACTTTATAATTTTATTTTTTAAAACTTATAATTATTATACTTTATTATTTATAACTAGTACTCTTTTTTCTTTAAAATCGTCCTCGATCTCCTAGCGAATTTTAGGATAATAATTATATATATATAAAAATAACGTCGTTCCGACGACGGTACTCTAATTATTATTAATTAAAATTTCTACTATAAATAATAATCTAGCCTAATTAATTAATTTATTATTAATAAATATATATAAATAGTACTTTAGTACCTAAATTTAACGCTTTATTTATTTATTTATTTAAAAGTAAAAGATAGTATTTAAATATTATTTAATTTTCGAATAAAAATATATAACCGACTAGAAAATACTTATAAAAATAAAGTCTCTATTATTAATAATATTATTAAATATACTATAGTAGTAATTAATTTTAAAATAAAATACTTCCGCTAGTTAAACGATATCGATTTTAATAATTATAAATATATATTTAATTATTTTAATAAATCGATTTATAATAATAAAAATAACTTTATAAGCGATATATTTATATTTATTAAATAGTAAATTAGTTATAAAATCTATAGAAATCTCCTTCTATAATTAAATAGTAATAGGAAACGAATTTAATTCGTTATATAAATAATATCGCGGCGCCTTCGTCCGCTAATATATATTATAAATTTTAATATAGTTCGTAATTTACTTTAAGTTACTTCTTAAAAGAATTTTCGGGTAAATAATTTATACGATTTCGTAGCGCTAAAATAACTTATTAAAGAATTATTATAATATCTTTTTATAAACTCTTTCTTTAAAACTTTATTCTTTAATATATAGAAACGACCGTTATATTTTAATAATTCCTCGGAGTCTATAATTTATACTTTATTCTTTATATAACGACGGTTCTTTAATATATTCGTTCTAGTTCGAAAAGAGATTATTTAATTATTATAGATTTATAATTCCCGAATTAGCGTTTTAATAGGCCTTTTAGGATTATTGTATATAATTTTAAATATTACTATAATATCCCGTTTTAGAATTACTACTCTTAACTCTATAATCTAAAAAGTAGGGGTTATAATTATTTTTATTTTATTATTCTTTTCCGTTAATTAACTACTAGTCTAAAGAGTAAATTTATTCTAAAGCGTTAATAATAATTTAATATTTAACGACGATACTTCTTTATAATTAAAGCGCCGCGATAATATATTAATAAGATTTAATTTTCTAGCCCGATAAAAGATTTTAAAGTTATATATAATTAATTTAAATATTTAACGGGCCTATTTAAAATTTAATTTCTTTTATTTTATAAAACTCTTTAAGTTATTATAATTAATCTAGACTTTAATATAATAAAGATTATTTTCTAGATAATATTATTATTATTTTATTACCTCTATAATAACGAGTAATTATTAATTATAAATCTTATAATTTTATTTTAAGGGATTTAATTTCCGTAACTAGAATACTATAAAGTATTAATAATTATCTTTATTTTATTATAATAATATAGAACTAAGACTAAAGTTAGAAATATCTATCTTTATATATAATTATTTAGTTAGATCGTAATAGCGTAGAAAAGACGCGTTTATAAATATATCTCGTAAAATCTAAAACGCTTCCGTAGCGCTGTCTATTTATTTAAATAAATTTGTTTTCTTATTTACTTTACTACCCTTAAATAAGTTAGTAAATAATATAATTATATTAAAATAATTATAGATAAACTATTTATAGAAGTTAACGAAATTTAAAAAGATTTATACTTCCCGATATATTTTTAATTAAAGTTATTCTTTAATAATTTTAATACGTTCCGAGTTTATAATTACTTTATTAATAAATATAATAAAATCTAAAAACTCGATTATTTTAATATTAAACTAATATTTCTTAAAGTTAATAAATAACTAGAATTGATATAATTATTTAAATATTTATTTAATATATTATTAATATTCCGCCGGATTAATACTATAAATTAGGATATTATCTAAATATACTATATATATTATATTTATTAAATTTATAAATATATAGTTAATATAAGTTTAAAATATCGCCGGTATATTAACGAGCCTAAAAGGTATAATTAAATATTCGAAGTAATTATAACGAGTTTAGAAAATAATTTTCTATTTATCGTTTTTCTTAATCCGGATCTTATAATAAATATTCTTAAGGTCTAATTTTATAAAGATTTTAAAACTATATAAACGATCTAATATCTCGGTAATTAAAAGTAGCGGGTATCGATTTTTAATAATTTTTATATTTAAACTCCGGTAATCTATATAAAAATATAATTTATTATTCTTTTTTAATATAAAAAGAATGAATATTTTAATTAAAAAGATTAAATAACGGATTTAATTTTTATAGAATAAAGATTCTAAATAATATCGTAGCTCCGATAGTTTAATTTAAAATTAATTATAAAAAGATTTATAAAATAGTATTTTATTAATTTTTATTTTAATAATATAATTCTCTTATTTAAAAATAGATAGGGTACTCGTCTTTTTATTAGAAAAAATATTATAAAACTCTATAAATTCTTTAAGAATCTTTAGGTTAAGAAAGTCTTTTTATTTACCTCACGTTATTATAATATATATAACCGCGAATATATTCGATTTATTTTTAAAATTATTAGTGAACTCAGCTAGTTCCTTAATTTATAAATTACTAGAATTAATTTTAAATCGTTATTAATCCGCCTTAAAATTAATTAACCTCTTTAATTAATTTAATCTAGATATACCTAAAATAATATCTAAATCTTTAAGATTTATAGTATAGAATAGAGTATTATATTTACGCCTTTAATTTTAATTATCGACTATTTAATAATTTAATTAATATATATTATAATAATATATACTTTACCCGTTAATTATTTTAACTAGTAGTAAAGTAATATTATAAAATTCTAAATCGTTTCTAACGACGAATTATTATAAAATTAAATTAATTTATATTTTAAAGTTAATTAAAGTAATAAATTATTTAACTTTATTTTAAAGAGTAATTTAATCTTTAAAAAGAATAAAAGAGTATATTTTTATTAATTATTTTTCTTATTTTTTTTCCGAGGCGTAAATTAAGTTTAATTATTTTCTACCGATACCGCGCCGACGTATATAATTAATTTATTTATATTAGGATATTTAGGTTTAATATAGTTTTCTATTCTATAATAATAATAAATAATTTTATTATACGAAGAATTAATAGTATTAATTTTACGTTTATTACTCTTTTTTTTTAAATATACTTATTTAATATTATCGCCGGTATTAAATTTAATAATTCGGTTTATTATAAATTTTTCTTTATTAAGGTTCTTTAATTAAAAACCCGAATTAAAATTAAAATTATTTATTAATTATATATATTTTAAATTCTTTTTTTATATAATAATTTAAATAAGAATTTATTCTCTTTAAATAAATATACTACTAGTATTAAAGATTTTATTTTTAAATTTAAGTTTAAATTTAATTAAAAAGAAATTTATTTTATATTCCTCCGAGAATAAAGATAACTAGGCCTCTATTTTTTTAAAATAAGTTTTAAATAACGATATTTTTTAATTAAATTATTATTTAGTTTCCTCCTATTTTTTATAAATAAAAAAACGATATTTTACTAGATCCGTTATTAAATTAAAAAGAAACTTTTTAAAAGAACTAAATATAATATTAACTAAATTATATAAATTATAATATTTATATTACTACGTTAAAGAGTTATCCTCTAACGAGTTTATATAATATATAATCTTTAAATAGTCGATAGTGAAATATTTAAAACTAATTAAAAATTTAATATTTACGTCGCGGAACTAGCGTAAATATTCACCTTCGCTCGTATCTTTATAAGAACGTATTTTATTAAAGTATAGCGTTTTCGCCTTAATAAGAATATTCTTATTAAATATAATTAAATTTATTATTATTCTATTAGTAGGTATAATAATTAAGGGACCTTTATTAAAAAAATAAATTCTACTAGCGCTCCGCTAACGGGTATAAAAATAATAGGATTATATAACTTTTAATTTTAAATTTATAATATCCTTAACTTTTATTATTATTTAAAGTAACGATTTTCTTTTTTAATAACTTTAAACTATATTTTTAAAGTCTCTTCGGAGGTAATAATACCTCCGAATTTACTATCGTTTTTACGACGGGGGTCGTCGAAGAGAGATTAATTAATATTATTATTATTAAATTCTTCTAAATATTAAAAAAAGATTTAAAAAATTATAATTATAATATTTAAAGCCGTTAACGTAGAGTTAGTAATTTAATAATAATATAAAAAATATAAAATAATTATAAGATTTACTATTAAATAGTTTTTAAATTTTAATTTTAATAATAAAACTAATCTCTAAAGATTCTAATAATACGGGGGAATATTAATTTAATATAGAATTATTAAAAATTGAAACCCCGCGATATTAAAGATAGAACTTTATATCGATAAATAATAATATTATAGAGGTAGCGGAGTATAAATATTATAATATACTAGCGTCTTTAATAGGGCGTAGGTATATATAATATACTACTACTTTATATATAAAATTTAATATATATTATTAATATAATATACGAAACGAGATTTATATTATTAAAAATAAAATCTTTTCTAAAAAAAATATCAAAATAGATTTATAAATATTATCGTCGAAATAGCGAAGTTTATAAAATTCTATTATATTATACTTTTATTTTGAATTTCTATATCTATATAATATCTCTCTATTTTAATCGAACTAATTTTAATATTATATATATATATATATTTCCTCGTATATATCTCTCGTTACGATTATTAATATATTAATCGAAATTATATAAACTCTAGATTTTATTAATTTAAATCTAAATAATACTTTTTTTATAAATAATTAAATTTTTATAATTATATAAACTCCTAAAATTATATTTTCTTAAAATCCTAGATTTCGTTTATTATTATTATTGAAATTTTAAATATTAATTTAATTTTAATATTTATATTAAAATTTATATTTTACTTTAATATTAATTATTATCGACTCCGATATTTTAATATATAATTAAATATTTAATAATAATAAACGAGATTAATTAATTTATTTATTTATTTATATATTTAATTTAATAATATATTAATAAAGTAGTAAACCCGTATTTTATTAAAAAAAACGGAAAAGATATTTAAATTTATTTAGTTTATATACTAGCCCTAGAGATCGATTTAATATCGAAGTTATTATATATATATTTAATAAAGTAGTAAACCCGTATTTTATTAAAAAAAACGGAAAAGATATTTAAATTTATTTAGTTTATATACTAGCCCTAGAGATCGATTTAATATCGAAGTTATTATATATATATTTAATACCTCGATTTATTTTAAATAATTTTAAATAAATTAAAATAAATTAGTTTAAATGATATTAATTTATAATTAAATATATATAATAATATAATAAATTATATAGTCTATAATACCGCGCTAACTTAAAGAAATATTATATATATATATAATTTTTATAAATTTTTATAATTTAAAATCGAAATTAAATTAATATAATTATAGTATTTTATATAATCTTAGCGAGCTACCCGACGCTAGTAGAAAATCACGGATTTAAGATTTTAAATCCGAAGTTACTATTTTTAGGAATTTTATAAAAAAAAAAAAAAAAAAAAAAATTTATATTCTCTTTTCGTTATTTTTCTACCTAAAGTTAAGAAAATACGGATTTAGTACCTCGACTCTTCCTATATAAACTCTCGTTTTATCGATATAATATATTATTAATAAAGAAGTTCTTTAAATAACTTTTTAATAAAATTATTTAATAATAATATTTATTAATTATTAAAGAGACTTTTTTAATTAGGATTTTTAATTTATTAATAATTTATTTCCTTTATTATTATTTATTAATTATTAATTCTAGTTATTTTAAAATAATATTAATTTTTTATAATAATTATTTTCCGTTTTAATTTTTATAATTAAATTTATTTATTTTATAAACTTTAAAGTCGTATATTTATAATTTAATTAAATAATAATATTAATTTATAACTCTTTCATTATTAGTTTTTTTAGTTTTTTTTTCTTTTTTTTATAACTCTTTTTTATCTTTATTATTTATTATATAATTATATATATTTTTTAAATTTATATTAATATTTTCTTAAAGTTTTATATATTTATTTATTATATAAACTCCGTTTTATTTCTAGTTAACTCTAGGTAAAAAAATATCAATATATTTCGCGTTTTATCTTTTTTTATCTATATTAATAATTAATATTATAAACTACGGGAACTATTATTTAATAAAGAAATTAATAGAATTTTATTATTAACTTTTCGATTTTCTTTAATTTATTATAATAATTAAAATTTTCCTCGAATAAATCTCTCTTAGAGACTAGAGATATTATATTAATACAAATTATAATTTTATAAATAATTTATTAATTTAATTATAATTAACAAGTCTAGTTCTTAATTATCTTATTAATAAACTTTTAATTTTAGTATTTTTCAATATTCTTAATTAAATTTATTTAGTTTTTTTCTTTTTTTGTAAAAATTATTACTTTATATTATTTTTTAAATTTAGAGTATTTAGAGTATTTAAAATTTTTTCTTTAATAATAATATTAAAAGTATTTATCGTCGCCTAGTTTCTTTATATTGAAATTTATTTTTAATATATTTATTTTTAATATATTTTATTATATAAATTATTTAATTTATATAATATTTTAATACTAGATAATTTAGTTAGAATTTAATAAAAATAATTAGTATTTCGATTTTAAATACTAGAATTAAAATAATTTTAAATAATTTTCTAATTAAATATATATTTTTTATATATTTTTTTATACTTTCTATATTTTTTTTAAATTAATATTATATAGAAATTACGAATATTAATATTAATATTATTATATTATATACTACTTTTTATTTTATAAATATAATATTTTATAATTTAATATTAATTTCAATTTTAAATTAATATAGAATTCTAGTATTTAAAGATTTAATTTTAACTCGATAATTATATTTTTGAAAAATCTATTTTCTTTATATTAAATTTTTTCGATATTTAATATTAATAACTCCGGAAACCCCGATTTCTATATATTTTATATCGAAAATATATAAAATACGAGAATTAATTATCTATTTATATCCTATACTCTAAATATATTATATATCGATTATATACCGATTAAATAACGATTAAATAGTAATTAAATAGTTTTTTTTTAACTTTAACTTTTAATAATATTTAAATTGGAATTTTAATATAAAAATATTAATTTTTTATTAAATCTTTTTTAAACCTAGATTCCGAATTTTTAATTAAATTCTTATTAACGTTACTTTATAAAATTATAAAATAATTTCTAGAATTAAATTTAACTCTCTCGCGTAAACCTTAACTTTAATTTTATAATTTTAATATTAAGATTTATTAAGATTATAAAATACGTAAAATATATCGATTAAATAATAATTAAATAGAATTACTCTTCCGAATTTACCGATATATAAATCTAGTATATACTAGTTTATTACTTTATTATCTCGGTTTATAGTCCTATTATAGGTCTATAATTTAATTCTATTTTAAGTTAGTAGTTACCCTACTCAAATAAGATACGCGGGCCATCCGTTTAGCGCCAGCCTAGGTGGTTTTGCAATCTACTATAATACAACTTTCAGAAAGCTACATTAGTCTATTTTGGACACTTACTCCCTCGTTGTACTTAGTACGACTGGCCTTCTGTCACCAAAGCTCAGACTCTGCGTAAAACATTTTCGCTTTAGAATTAGTTCCTCATAAAGAATATGCGTCCGTCAATATTTCTGATCCTTATCACAATACCGGCGATATCCTATTCGACGATTTCAGCCCATCAAGATGATGCATACTGTGTGTATTGTTATTTGAAATTGAGCTATGAAGCGTCGATATGGTGGCTAATGTGGTTACAGCACTGGGAGTCGGCCTTGGACCTAGATACCTGTGGGTAGTTCCAGGAGCCGAGAAGTCGTCGAGTTGACTTTCTTCACTTGCTAAGCTCTTTTAGTACAGCTGCCCATTTCAATAAACAAAATGAGCCAGTGTCGGTTGTCCGAATTGCTGGTAGCTCTACATACCGAGCGTACGTTATCGACACTCTATCAAGTGAAGGGAAAAGGAAGTCAGTCAAGCCACCCCAACAGGACATCTTTAGCGCACACTGACCGTGTCCAGACAGCGGCGTGGCAATTGGTTCATTCAAGATGGCGATCTCCTGGTCCCAGCACCTCCAGATACCCACGATCCCGAACGTGCGCGAGCGGTCTTCACAGAGGCTCTGACTTCCCTGAAAAAAGCTGCAGCAGAGGTTTTGGTTGACCAACGGATCACGCTCGGCGCTGTCAGCGCGCCACAGTACTTCAACGATTCGTCTAAAGCTGCTGTCATGGACGCCCTACAGGATGTCGAACCGAGAATGCGTCAGAAATGGCAGGTCATTACCTCCCTCCAAGCGATGAGATTAGCGTATGGCCTTAATTCTTGCGAGGGTTTCGGTCTCGGTGCTCGAATATGCGATATTGATGATGGGACGCACTATATACTTGTCGTTGAGTACGAGGAGAGTTTTCTGCAGCTCTATATTCTCGATGTGGGAGCGGATACTGTTGGTGTCTTAGGCTGTAGTCGACTTGATAATTTGGGAGAGGCATTCGCCCAGAGGTCTGGCGAAGAGGCGCATTATCGACGCATCCACGACGTTCTCCGAAATTTCATCGTCGACAATAATCTCGGACCCTACCAAAAAGACGAAGACTTCCTGCAAGCTGTGGTTATTAGCGGTGAGGCGTTAGAAATCGCTCTTCAGCACCTCCGGAGAACGATTAAGGAGACCTTGGAAGGGCAAGGCAAGGATAGTAAGATGAGAGATTCGATCGATCCAATTTGGGTGCCAGCTTTTGGAGCAGCTTATCAAGCTATGCTTTGGGACAAGAAGCCGGAGTTGCTGAACGATATCGTGGATACGAATTTCATACCAGTAGACAAGGGGCATGATGAGCTGTGAGCTGCACCGGAAAGTGGGTGCTGTATACTCTTGAGGTTGGTATTTTCCTGATGATTCCTTCCAACAAGATGAACAAGCTCCTTGAAGTTGAAAGAATTGGGAGGGGCACGAAGTGTGTACAAATGTAGTTAGTTGTAATATCAACGCCAGAAGACCGCTCCTATATTCGTAGACGCCGTGCGATAGGTGTGTACAGGCATGTAACTTCCTCCATAGACACGCCCGCTATTCTAGACAACATCATCATGGGGGAATCTTGGCCCTAAAGAAAGCGATAGAACTTCATCGCTAGAACCCCGCAATACGGAGCCTGTATTCTTGCACCGCTCACGGACCTTCTCGGCCGCCCTGAGCTCTCGACGAAGAGTGTCGAGCGCCTGCTGATACTGCTGTGCAGTGTCCTCGTAGGACTGCATCTCCCCGCGCGCAGCCTCTGTGGCTTCAGAGGCGTCCTGCGCCCTTTGATCTAGTCTCTCAAGTTCCTCTTCAGCCTGGGTCAACGCCAGCCGAACGGCGCTAGAGAATTCGTTATTTTGGCATAAGGCTCGCAAGGATTCGTGCTTCGCACACTCGGCGTCGGCGTTATGTTGTTCTGTATCTGCGGCCTCTAGCGCTTGAGATGCTTGCTCGAGCTTGGCACGACAGTCTGCAGCTTCGTCATATTTGTCGTTAAGTAAGCCTTTGATACGGGTAATTTCGGTGTCGGCTCTTGTAATATTGAAAAGCTGCAAATCTTGAATAGCCTTAAGATTCTGAAAGAAGAGAGCAAAATGGGCTTGGGCCAACTTCCGTATTGCTTCATCAGCCTCCTGTAGAGGCATAGTCAAGATGTCTGGCTTAGATGACCGTTCGAGAGCGAAGGGACGTGGAGGGCTACTTGCTTCGGATGGTCTGGTAGTCGAATCAGGTCTATCAAATCCAATATCGAGCGAGTCGTCAGAAGGAAGCTGCAATGGATCTTCATCCTGTAGTAAGCGACCAGAGGTATCATCCTGCCCCTTCGGAGTCAGATTAAAATCAAGAGTACTGAGGCCACTTTGATCCATATTCAGGGGGTCTTCATCGCCTCCTGAACTGTCGTCCAAATCTGATAAACTTTCTTGCCGACGTCGGCCAATTTCTGGACTCTACACTCGTGATTAGCCAGGGTCACAACACATCGGTGGAAAACTAACCTCTGCTGTTACATTAGCGTCATTGAGCCCGTGAGAGCTATCTGAATCATGCGAAGTACTCGGTGTTGGCAAATCAGCGGGTGGGGCTGTGGAGCTTCGAGATGTTCCAGTGCCATCCTTCGACCGTGCCATTGGATTTACAGAGGAAGCTGCTCGCTTCCGCTTCCGCCTCCCCGTCACCGTCACGTTTGTCAAATCATCCGTACCCAGCTCTGTATCCTTGAGCACCTCCTTCAGCCGAGTCCTTGTCTCCATCACGTCCTGCCTAGTAAGCTTCTGTTTCCGACTCTTCCCAACATGCGGTTGAGTGCCAATACGTTCGGTTATCACATGCTTCAGAACCGACTCCACTTGATCGAGCTCGCTCTCCTCCGCAATCGTAGCTAAGATCTCCAGTGTAGAGCGGCCGAGGCCTCCAGCACCTGTAACGAGATGCTCTTTCAATATGTCCTCCACCTCAATTCCCCAAGATTCACGTATCCTTTTTTTGCATGCCAATTTCCGCTTCTGGATCCCGGTAGCCTCATCGAACTCGCTTCGCTTTTCGTGAAGGTCGAATCGGGTTTGGGCGTCATGTTGCCATTGAAGCTGTGCTTGCGGCTCGAGATCTGTCAGGGTAGTAGGGTATTGCCAAAGACATGCGGCCTCCTCAGAGTCTTGGTCACTGGTAGGATTTGTTTGCGACTGTGCAGTAGCTGCTCGGATCAGATCCAGCCAACGGTGATATCTCGTAGTGAGGTCAGGAATGGCAGACAACTCCTGCTCTACGTCCGCAGCCTGCATCTACGTCGGGAGGGTGCTTGTCACAGTATATGCATATGCGACTGATGCGATTGCTGCGAGGCTTGTGCTTGTGTTTATGTAGCGACATGAATGGAAGGCGCAGTGGCATTGGATGGGTGCTGAGAGTTTGCGGGGAGTCCGAATAATGGTCCGGAAATTTTGGCCCAGATCCCGCGCCAAGCTTTTGAAACGATTTCTTGGACATTTACTCTATTTACGACTCGTCGAGCATTTCCAACATACTAGAATTTACAAATCTTGTACTGGATTCACAAACATCTGCCCTCTACGGAGTACATCTGGTCCAAGATCTCGGTGTATTCTACCAAGCCTGGGCGAGCTGGTCCAAAATTATTTTCTGGACTAGGTTACCCGGAAAAGATTCTCCCTCTACCACGAGCTGAGCTCAAATAGTATTTCAAAAACACACTCCTCTTGAGAACGAACGTTTAGGGTGAACAGGTGGTATTCTTTGTAGAAAATTTCATGGGTTTTGTGGATCAATGTTGCTCTGGACTCTTGAGTACGAGTACTCTAATGTTGGACCAATGGACCCAGGGGTCCGCGCTAATCCCCCCACCAAAATCACTCCGTTTTTACCACAATTTTCCTTCCCCTTCTCTTCAATGACTCTTGCAATGCTGCATTATCTAACGATCACTAACCGTGATACGCTTCGAATAGTCAGCCACATGAGCACAACGTCAGTATCGGAGAGCATCATTCACTGGCTCTCTCGTGTTGATTCTCACACCTCACCGACCTCCTCACAGCCCTCGACACCTTCAACAGCTTCTAAGTCACCATGCACCTCGCGCAAGAGACGACAGAGCCATGACAACGAGCGTGATACACATGTGATCAAGCCTCGCAAGCGACAGCGTACGCGTCAGCAGCCCTCTCGTCCAGCCCTGAGGGAGGTGACTGGCAACGCAATGAATCCAACAGTCTCTCCCTCACCTTCACCCTCACCTACCAAATATGGCCGTAAGGATATCGATGTGCGTAGCAGACCTTCTAGTTGCGAAGCATGACTGACTCGGCACTAGGCACCATCCACTCCTCAAACCGCAAAGTCAAAGTCGACTGCGAAGTCCTCCGCATCCTTAAACCCCTCTACCTCGTCCATCCCCAAGAAGCAGACACCCAACAATGACAACGTTCGCGCATCGCTCGCTGAGCAAGGCATGTACTTCGAAGACGAAGAAACATTCGACAGATTCCTAGATTTCCAAAACTCTGTTCTCGAGCTCGTCATGGGAAGCAGAGGTTCCAAAATGCGAGTCGAGTCAGCGAAAGAAATCAAAATCTACATGGCCGAGAATGCGACCAAGGACGAGAAGACCTTCTTTGGTGATCTCGTACCAATGATAGTCAAGAAAGCAAGAGGCTCTGGGCCAACACTGAAGAGAGACGTCGCAGGGGAGATCAAGGCACAGGCAGAGACCTTCTGGGCTACAGACAATCTTGATAAGAGAACGGACTGCCAATTCCTCAAGCACGCTTTGCCGCGACGTATACAGAATGCTGGCACTACACTCGGCCTCTCAGAGCCGAAGCCCGACTGGGTATACGGCTTGAAACGGCCTCTCCGTCCTGAACTGACCCTACCGACCGTGAGCGAAGCAGCGAAGGCTCTCATTAAAGTGGCCCCTGGAATACAACATGCTTGGTTTGCGGTTGAGAATAAAGGCGCTGAAGACAGTATTGAGTCCGCGGAAACCCAAGCAATTCGTTCCGGCGCCGCGTTGGTGTCTGCGCAGAGACAGCTTACTATTTTAGCAGGCTTGCTAGATCCAGCAACTGAGTCAATCGGGGCAGATCAGGAAAGCATTGCTTTTACTTGCAGCTGGGTTCCGCAATTAGCGAAAATTCATGTTCACTGGCATGAGAAGAGACTCAACGGGGTGTCAATCTATCACATGAACTTGATTCGCGGCTACATGATGATTGACAAGACTCATATTTCGGATTTCCGCAAGGACGTTCATAATGTTCTCGACTATGGCGTCTCAAAGACGCGCAAAGAAAAGCTCAAGGAACTAATCGTGGCTATCGCGAAGGTTGAGGCAGAGAGATCCCCGAAGAAGCAACTTAGTGAAGGATCTACCACAAACGAATCGGCTGGCTCATAGGATGACTCCAAGGACCCGCATCGATATTCCATGCCGGGGCACATTCAATCAGCAGCTGTCCAATCACCTGACCAGCCTTCCTTGCGAACATTCACCACATCATGACACTATTTTAAGGTATGCACAGCTTCCTGCGCCGCTCAAAGTTTCACAGTACTAACTGCTGTACGCAGGTCTTTTGCCCAACACCCGATCCAACCACTAGATGCAAACTTCTTCGTGCTTGACTTGGCCCCTAGTATCATGGCGACACGTTGAACAAAACAAGAAAGTTGATAAGGGTCTATCTAGTTTAGCCGACTAGAGCCAAAGGTAGAAGGGCTTCTACATAGATAATAATACAACTAACTTATAATCATCAAGAAAGGGTATCTAAATACCAGTTTTATCTCTCTAACTACTTTCCTCGCAGCGTTAAATCTCTCTACACGTGTCTAGAAAGTCTTTGTATTTATTTTCGCGTTCTTTCTTTTTAGTATCGGATTCGAAATACGTCTAATATACCTAATCTATTATAACGTAGAGCGTAACTATATAATCTTTCGATTAAATAAAGAATAATTACGATTAGAAATTCTCTCTAAATTCGAAGTAGTTAGAATTTTAAATTTTTTAACTATATAAAAGTTAAAAAGTTATCGTCTTTTTATTATTAATTATAATTAAAATACTTCTAGCGTTAATTAAATAAATACTATTTAATATTATTTAATTTTACTTTTTTCTTTTAAGAAAAATAATATAAACGAAAAAATTATTTTATTCTATTTTAATATTATATTAAAGAAGATTTTAAAAGAGATAATCCTTCGAAAAAACTAAATTTAAAATATTAATTAAAAGAATATTTTATAAGAGTTAATAGTTTTAATATATAAATATTACTTTTTTTAATATTTATATATAAAATATATCTTCTTATTATAAAAGTAAAAAAAATTTAATATAAAATTATAAATTATAAATTAGTTTAAAGAGAAAAAGTAATTATATTTATATTTATAAATTTAAATATAAATATAAATAAAAGAGGTTAGAGAAATTATTATATTTATATTACGAAATAAAGAAAAGAAGGAATAAAACTAATCTCTATTTTTTTCTCTAAAATAGAAAAGAAAATAGTATTATAATTTTAATATAAAATTAACTAAACCCGCGATAAAAGTAACTACGATTATATTCGTAGTATTAATTAAACGATTATTTATAATAACTCTTAGTAATTATATTATTATAAAAAATTATAAAGGTCTTAATACGGTTTCCTTCTATTATATAAATAATATATTTTTTAATAAATAAAAACTTTATATTTAACTTCCCTTAAAACTTTTAATTATAAATTTTAAATATAAATATTTATTAAATTATTAATTAAATTTATTAAATTTATTAAATTTATTTAGTTTTATTTTATATTAATACGAAATTTATTATTCTTTAATTCTTAATACTCCTCTCTACGAATATTAATTTAGATTTTATCGATATTATATTAAAATATTAAACGGAGAGTCTTAATATTTTAAATATATTTAAAATAAATATTTTAAAATTAATAAAAACCCTAATTTTAAATATTTAAAATAATATTAAAAAACGTAATATTATAAAAGAAAAGAACCGTATTAAAGTCGCCCGCCTAAATTATTATTATAAAGAGCGCGAGAAGTTTAACGACTAGTTATTATAATTTTAATTATTCTTCGTATTTAATAAAAATACTATATTAGTTATTAAATAAATAATCTTTATAATAATTTATATAAAAAGTAATATATGAAAATAGGTTAAATTATTCTTAAAATATTATATAAAAGTAATAAATAATATTAATAATTTATTAATAAAATTTTAGATAAAGAATTTCTCTAGGTTTAAAACCGAGATTCTTCGTATATTTAAATTATCTAATAAAAATAATATAATAATTCGTATTATTTAATATTTAATATAACGAAAGTTTATATCCGATTACTCGGCGTAGTTTTAATATTATATAATATTTACGAATTAAAACGATATTATTTTTATAATAATATATCGACGAGGACTAAAAGATAATATAAAAAACGAATTTATATAAATAAGAGTCGTTATTAAAGACCTCGATAAATTTATAAAATTAATAATTAAAATTAATAATAAACTATACGAACGTACGATAAAGAAATATTATAACGGAGGGGTTAACGAATAAAAACGTTTAAGAGTTTATAATAATAAATATAATTTAATTAATTATTATTATTATAAAAAACTTAACCTATATAATTATATATTAATAAAACTTGATTTTACTAAAAAAGAATTTTAAAAAGAATTTTAAAAAGGGGTAAATAATAATAAATTATTATAATTATAATAAACTGGGTTATATCGCTAGGAACTATTATTTAAAAAATATAATAAATCGATAATAATTAAATATATTTAATAAAGAGATATTAAATAGTATAACCGAGTCCCCTAAAGATCTAGTATAAAATAATACTATATTTAATAATTTATTAAAAAAGTAGAGGAATATTAAAAAAGAGATCGCTTAAAGAATTCGAGAACTCGAAGAATTAAATAATAATAATAATAAAACTTTGAAAAAGGATTTAGAGGAAGGATAAAAATAAAAATAAAATATAATAAATTCTAAAGAATAACTTTAGGTAATAGACTATTTTAATAATTTTAAAATTTAATTTATTATATTAAAAAAGAAACCCGAAGAAAAAAAGAAAGAAAAAAAATAACTCTTTAAAATTAATTATATTTATAATAAATATTACTTAAAGTATAAAGAGATATACTAGTTAATATATATAAACGAATACTATAAATATTATTATAATTATTAAGTGAAAGTATATTATAAAATTAAAATATAAATATAATTAATAAAATAATTATATTAAAAATAATTATTCGTAGTATTTAATTAAAAAAAGAGAGAACTAAATTTCCTCGGGTTACGATAAAGAATAATAATTATAATTATAAAACTAGATAAAATATAATGAAGAAACGAAATATTATAATTAAAATAAATAATATTATTATTTAGTTAAAGATTATATAAGATATTTTAAATTTAAAGAGTATTATAGATTTTTATCTTCGACGGGAAAAGACTAGTCCCTTATATTAATAAGAAATATAAAGAGATTAATATATTAATTTAAAAATAATATCTATATTTAATTTAATACGATATATATATATAAATACTAATAAGAGTTAACGAATATAAAGTCGTTATAATAATAGATTTAAGAATAATTAATAATTTTATATCTCGAATAATAATTTAGATAATTAACTTATTAATTTAAGAAAAAAAGAAATAATATAAACTTTAATTAACCGACGGGTCGAAATTATTAATAAGAAGAGTAAATAAAGAATATTCCTATTATTAATTATTATTTAATACTACTATAAGGAAATTACCTTCGATATAATAAAAATAATTATTTATTATATTATTTTAGGAATACCTTAGTTAAAGAAATATAATCTAGTAATTAATTAGAGAATATAAATATTTATATTTCCGTATATTAAAGACGTCGCTAGTATAATATCTATATACTTATAAAGAATAATTATAAATAAGAAATCGAACTATAACCTAGTCGAAGTTTATAGTATTTTATTTTCGAATAAAAATAATTTTATATAAAGATTCAATTCGATATATATTAACTATAAAGATTAATAGGGCGAATAAATTAAAATTTTTAAAAATAAAAACGAACCTTTTAATATTCTTAAAAAGTATTAATAATAAAAGTATCTTTTTTTTAAAAAAATAACTATAAAAATATTACTTAAATATTAATTAAAAAATTAAAAAATCGAACTCGAATTAAATAAATAACCGATATTTAAACCTATTTATACTTTATTAAAAAAAAAACTCGGAGTATTTTATAGGTATATTAACGAGAATTTTAAAAAAGAATTTATTTAAGAATTTAAATTACTAGTAGGTTATTTAATCCTCTTTATAATAAAAAAGAATAAAAGTCTATAATTATATATAAATTACCGAAAGTTAAATAATATTATAATAAAGAATTAATACTCTTTACTAAATATTAACGAATTATAAAATCGGTTTACGATAATAAAAATCTTTATATAATTAAATCTTCGAGGCGTATATAATTTAATTCGAATAAAAGAAAATAAAGAGTAGGAAATTACTTTTAGAATTAAATATAATTATTACGAATACTTAGTAATACCCTTTAAATTTATTAATATACTAGTAATTTATTAAATATTAATTAATAATATTATATAAATATATTTAGATATAACGGTAATTATATACCTCGATAATATTTCAATCTACTCTATTAATAAGGAAGAATATATTTAATATATATAGAATATCCTAATTTATTTATTATTAACTAAACTTCTCTTTAAACTAGAGAAGTATAAATTTTATAAAGAATTAATTAAATTTCTTAAATTTATAATTAATATTAAAGGTATTTATATAAACTTTAAGAAAATTAAGAGTATTAAGGAATAACTTATATTATATAATATTAAAACGATATAGAGTTTCTTAGGATTTACGAAATTTAATAAAAGATTTATTAAAAATTACTTTAAAAAGGCTTTATTATTAACGAATATTATAAAAAAAGATATTAATTTCTAATAAAGAAAAGAATAATAATAATTTTTTAAAAGATTTAAAAAGATTTATAAAAAACTACTAGTATTATATTCTTTCTAAAGTAATAAACTAACTCGAATCGAAACCGATATTTTAGATTTAATAATAGGCGCTTATATACTTTAATAAAAAAACGATAAATAATACTCTATTATATATTATTTACGAAAGATATTATTAATAAAATAAAATTATAATATATATAATAAAGAATTATTAATAGTAGTTTTAATATTAAAATAATAAAGAGTTTACGTAGAAAGTTACTCGGATTTTATTATCTTTATAAATTATAAAAATCTTCTTAATTTATTATTATAAAATAGTTAAATCGAAAATAGATTAAATAATTAGAATAATTAAAATAATATAAATTCAAGATCTTTTATACTCTAGGAAAGAATAATAATTATACCGATATATTTAATAAATAAAAAGACTATATAAGAGATAAAGATATAATTATATAATTAATTTTTATTTATATCGGTAAAGTAGTAAGCCCGTATTTTATCGAAAAAGATAGAAAAGGCGCTTAGATTTATTTAGCTTATGTACTAGCCCTAGAGATCGATTTAATATTTATTTTCGTCTAAAATATCTAAATATATATTTAGTACCTCGATTTATTTTAAATAATTTTAAATAAATAGAAATAAACTAGTCTAAATAGTACTAGTAAATAATTAAATATATATAATTATAATTAAATTATATAGTCTATAATACCGCGCTAGCTTAGGGGGTATAATATATATATATAATTTTTATAAATTAATATAATTTAAAATTTAAATTAAATTAACGTAGTTATAATATTTTATATAATCTTAGCGAGCTACCCAGCGCTAGTAGAAAATTACGGATTTAAAATCTTAAATCCGAAGTTACTATTTTTAGATTTTTTATTAAATTTTTTTTTTTTTTTTTTTTTCGGATATTATCTTTTCTTTATTTTTCCGCCTAAAGCCGGTAAAATATATATTTAATATCTTAACTCTTTTTATATAGTCTCCCGCTTTATTAATATAATAATAAAATAAATCGCTAGTCCTAATATAATAATTAGTAGCGACGCTATATATCTTTATTCCCGGAATTATTAATAATATTAAAATAGGATATAAAAGCGATATTTTAATAAAAATATTAAGAAGTTAATAACTATAAATTAAACTATTAAAATATAATAAAAAAACCTATTTTCCTAAAGAATATCTTAAGGAAATTATCCGTGATTATTATAATAATCTAGTTTAAGAATACCCTAGAGTTATTAAAATTATAGAAATTATCTATAAAGAATATAATACGCCGGGAATATAATTATATATTAAGAAATATATTAAAGAATATATAAGATACTAGTAGAATAAGTCTATAAAGTATATTAAATATAATTAAATTTAATTCGCTCTAATAGTAAAAGTACCCTAGGACGACGTTATAATAAATTTTATTATTAAATTACTAAGATTAAAGAGCCCCGTTATAGTAGAAATTTTTAACTTTATTATAAAAATTTATAATAAACTTAATAAATACACTATAATAATACTAATTAAGAAAATTTATAAAGTAGAATAAATCGTCTTCGTATTATTAAATTAATTAATTAAGGATTATAGGATACCTAAATTAATTATCTTTAATTAAAATAAATAATTTATTTCTAACTACTAGAAAATATTTATTAATACTATTAAAACTAAATTACGAATATTAATCGTATATTATTTATAAATAAATAAATAAATAAAACGGACTAACTAGATAATAAAAACGTATTTACGATATTATATTAATAAAGAATAAAATAATTAAATAAGACTTTTATTTATAACTTAATTAATATTTAATAATAACTAGTTTAATATAATAAAACTTATATTATTCTTCGCGAACTATAATAAATATATTAATATATTTCTTTAATTTAAATAAGAATTAAATACGTAAAGAGTCTTAATTTATATAATTAATATAAAGATATTATATTAAAATATATAAACCTAAATTTATTAAATAAATACTCGGACTAAGAAAACGGTAGATAAATATCGAAAAGAGTATTTTTAATTAAAAAAAGGGGATAAAATATACTTTTTAATAAAAAATAAAAAAAATAAAAGACTAAATAAGAAACTAGACTATATTAAAATCGGATTATTTTCGATTAAAAAGAGTAAAAGCCTAGTTAACTATAAACTAAATCTTTTAACTAATATTATAATATATTTAATATTTTATATCTCTTTACTAGAGTTAGTAAACTTTATAATATTTTTATAAAAAATCTTTTATTTTTATATAAAAAAAGAAACGGAATTCGAGATTAAAAAAATCCTAAAATTCGATAATATAAATTAGAAATACCTTATTAAATAGAAAGAGTATAACGAGGTAGAAAATATATAGGAATATAATATTAATTTTACGAATTATTAATAATTTTTTATAAAATTCCGTTAATACTAGAAGAGGAATAAATAATATTTAATTAATCGAAGTCGGGGGATAACTCGAAGAGCTCGGATAAAATATCGAATAAAAAGTTATTAAAGTTAATAGTACTAACGGTTTTAATTACCTATTTATTTAATTCTAATTTTTTAATATTTTAAAACTCTCGTTTTATTAATTCTTTCTTCTCCGCCTCTACTTTATTATATTAAAATTATAAATAAATAAATTTCGCCTATATAATATTTATTTTAAATTATAGATCCTTCTTTATTTTTTCTATATAATATATCTCCTTTAATAATACTATAAAGTTATATTTCCTATTATTATATATATATTAAATATACCGGTTTAATCTAGGACCGATTTTATAGTTTTTAGAATTTAATATATAATTCTTATACGGGTATATAATTATTATAAAGAGAGTTAAAATAAGCTCTTTATAATAAATAATAAAAGATTTAAACTTTTTAATTTAACGGGGAGGTATTAAAAAGAATAATTTAATTTCTAGAGATAAAAGTCGAGAGGAGGGAGTTAATATTATAATTTTAATATAGGATTAACTAAACCCGCGATAAAGATAATTATAATTATAATCGTAATACTAGTTAAATAACTATTTATAGTAACTTTTAATAATTATATTATTATAGAAGATTATAAAGGTCTTAATATAGTTTCCTTCTATTATATAAATAGTATATTTTTTAATAAATAGGAGCTTCGTATTTAATTTCCTTTAAAACTTTTAATTATAAATTCTAAATATAGATATTTATTAAACTATTAATTAAGTTTATTAAATTTATCTAGTTTTATTTTATATTAATACGAAACCTATTATTCTTTAATTCTTAATACTCTTCTCTACGAGTATTAACCTAGGTTCTATCGACGTTATATTAAAGTATTAAACGGAGAGTCTTAATAGATAGATACGAAAGAGAAGGAAATATTAAAAGAAAATAAAAAAGAGAGAGGATTCTTTATTATTTTCTTTCTCTTTACTCTTTCTATAAGATTACTTTATAAATAATTATAAATATATTTATTTCTATATACTCTATTAATATAAACTAAATTTGAGAGTAATAATAAATATAGATATAAATTATATATATATACTTATTACTAATTCTAATTATAGTTTATATATATATTTATTATTACTCTTATATATAATTTATTATTAACTCTATATATAGTTTATTACTACTTTTATATATAATTCTTTACTAGTTTTATATATAGTTTATTCTTATCTCTATTTGTAATTTATTACTACTCTTATATATAGCTCGTTACTATTTTTATATATAATATATTCTTA
>JAABUS010002255.1_pt1 | contig 37149 bp, 15 predicted proteins | sample 5560161 | NCBI WGS metagenome assembly JAABUS01 (sample SAMN10711885, study PRJNA513376) | rock metagenome | isolation source: Antarctica rocks | place: Antarctica: Victoria Land, Trio Nunatak nord | collected 2016-01-04
GACGAGGGCCACTAGAAATAGCTTCCCTTAAGTTAAAAAAACAACACCACACGTTTAAAACCACTTTTTGAAAAATGACTACTAAGACACGCCTTTATCACGCTTAAACCCTCGTTATTAAAAAGACTCGTCCGTAGTTATCTTTATATCTAAATTATAATGGTAGGAGGTAAATATAACTTCGACGCGTTAAGTTTAAATAATTCGTATTTATTTATCGTAATTAAATACGTTTTTTAACTATATTTTAATATATAAAATATCGTTAACGCCGCCTATAACGGTAGTAAAACGCGTTATATTCCTTTTAGGACCTTCGAGTATATTATAAAATTATATAATATACTTCTTAAAAAGATATACGCGCCCGCTACGGAGTTACTACTTTAAATTAATAATATCTAGTATTAGTAATAACGCGTCGCCGATAATAATACCTATATAAGGCTCGCTTTAAAGAGACTCTAAAAATAAATAAAGTTCGCTAAAAACTATATTATATATACTAGATCGGGGGATATAATATTTAATTATATTTTAAACGCGTTTAATTATAGATTTATTATAAAACTCTCGGATGAAACCGTTATCGCTTTATACTACGGGACTAGCGATAAATAAATTTATAAAAATATAAATAAGACTATTAAAGCCGACTCCTTTATAAAGATACTCTTAAGTTATTATTTTAAAAATAATAACCCGTAGATATTAATATACGCGATTTATTAATTATAAAGTAGCGATTTCCGAATTAAAATATTCGACTCGGACGATATTCCTTTATTTAATTTAAGAAAGGCGTAGTATTTAATTTTTAACTAAACTACTAATCTCTTTAAATCTATATTCGGGGTTATCGCGAGTTTAATTAAAATAAAAATAATAAATTTTAGTACTAAAGATAATTAGAAAAATATCGCGAAAATTTTAAAAATAATTAATATCTTAATCCTAGGTATTAATAAGATTTATAATATTAAATATATAGGCTACCTAACGAGGAAGGTTACGAAATAAAAATATACTTTTATTATCGTAGATTTTAAATCGCTAATAGTAGCGAATTATATTATATATCGAGGTATACTATAGGCGGGCGATATATATATATTTAAAAAATATATCCTTAATTATACTATCCGGTAGTATTTTAATTACGACGGATATAAATATATCGGAGTTTAATATAACTCTAAAAAAAGATACGGGAGGTATACCTCTACTAATTATTATAAAGAGAAATATATTTCGGTTATTATTTAATACTATTATTATAAGGTTAGTATATATTATATATAATTAAAGACCTATTTAAGACGGAGGTCCGAGAAGGAAGAGATTATATAGACTCTTTTATTTAAAAAAATATTCTACTCTAAACTAGTATTAGATAACCTAAAGTATAATAATTTTTAAATTACTCCTCCTAATATTAATAACCTAGAATCATTACGGTTTTATATTACTAAAGTAGTAGTAGTAGTAATAGGACCCTCCTAAAGAGCGTTAAAGATACCGGAGAATATAACGCCGTTTATAAATACTATTACTTTAATATTATTAATACTAATATCTATACCTATAACCGGAATATCTATAAAAATATTATTAATAACTATAATAATTATAATATCTATAGTATAGTAGTAGTAATAAGTGTTTATATAATAGTAGTAAATAAATATAAATCGTTTTATAAAATGGTTCCTAGAAAATAAAAATAAGATAAGAGTAAAATAAAAGCCCTAAAGTGAAAAACTAATAACGATACCTCGTTAGATTTCTCGATGTTTATAAGGTATCTTTATAATGAAATAATAATTATATAAACTCTATTTAAATTACTTAAAGTTAAAAAGTAGAAAATAGATAAAAATCGCTTTAACCCTATAAAAGTCGCGTCGTAAAACGCGCTAGTAATTACTAGCGTCGATTATAATAATAATAAGTATATTAAAGACTTTTATTAAATATTTAAAGAGAGTTCGTTAAAGAATATTACTAGCCCCGAATAATTATTATATTTAAAACTATAGTATAAATGAGTTAGAATAACTAGTTAATAGGGAGTTAATAATTTAAAAATAAAGAAATATTTAAAGGGCGCGTAAAACGCGCCCCTAATTAACCTAGATACTTTATTATAATTATCGCTTTTATCTTTAATAACTAGTCTCTCTACTAGTATTTAATCTTTAACTAGCGTAATTTAATTAATTAATATAATTTATTTTTAACTATCTTTATTAATACTACCCGAAGATATTCTTTAATATAATTTTAAACTCTTTTTCTAATCTCCTTTAACTACTCTTTATTATTATATAAACTCTCGTATTAATCTAAATAACTTTAATATAACTCGTAGGAGTTAATATAATAAATATATCTTTAATTTTAATATCCTAACTTATTTACTCCTATTAAAAAATACCGAATATAAGTAAACTTAATATTCTATAATATAATATTTATAAATCGAGAATAATAGTTATAGTTTTATTTCTTAGAGACGAGGTTATTAAAGATTATAATATTATCGTTATTTAAGAATCTTCAAAGAATCTCTATAACTACTCGATTTATAATTTTATTTTTAAATTCTTTAAATTATACTACCCCGACCTAGGTAAATATAATAAGTTTATTAATATATATTATTTTATTTATAATAGAATCGCCGTTTAAAAAGTATAATAATTAAGTACCTTTAATACCGCCTATAATATATTATTATAAATCGTACTATACGATATAAATAAGGACGATAATAGCGACGAATAAATTTATATTAATATCTATAATATCTATAATCGCCTAAAATAAATCGACGAGTTATATAATCTTTACTACTCGCTAAGAAACGAGGGTAGATCCGATAATATTAATAATAATTATTAAAAATACGTTGTTATTAGGGATTTTAATATCTACTACTTAATCTAGAATGATACGGGTATAAATATTAATAATCGGGTAAATATTATACTATAATTTATAAACGAATTTTAATTTATATAATATTTATTTATAAGTACTAAAACGCGTATAAACTATAATAAGTCTAATTTTATACTAGATCTATACTTCTTTATAATAGAATTTAGTGATTATATATTATACTACGAAATAATCCTTAGTCTAGACTACGGGTTAAATTATAATCTAATTATAATTATTTTTAATATCGATATCGACGAGATAATTACGCCTCCGATATTTATATAGAATATAACGGATATTAAGAATCTAAATATTAAACTAGAATTTTAACTCGTAGAAATACTATTTATATAAATATATAATCCCTTATATTATATAAACCGAATTATCGATATTATTTATTATACTATTTAATTCTATATACCGAAGAATCGTTATAATATATATATAGTTCCTAAGTTTATCTCTAAATATAAAATAGTAACTATTAAGATTTAGAAACTACGTAAAATAAATTAAAGATTTATAAAGAGGGGGGTAGACCGTAGGCGGGTAATTAAAATTAAAAAAAATTATAAAATCGCTATTAAAATAAAGAGTTAACTTATTAAAATAACCCTTCGTTAAATTTATAAAGATTTAATCGAGTCGGTAATAAAAATATAAATAAAATATAAAAGTTTATAAAATAAATAAAGGGTAAATAAATATTATTTAAATCTTTTACCCCGGATCTCTAGCGCCTAGATAAAATTATAGCCTATAATAAAATTAAGAAAACTAAATTTCTTTATAGGAGATTTTTTCTAGAACCCCCTCTACCCGATTTAAATAATATCGACGATATTAATTACTTTATATTATTTAACTTCCCCTAAAATATATCCGCCGAGGAGATTATTTATACCGTTAAAAATACTAAAGCCGATAAAACTCTAGGGCTAGATAATATTATAAATAAAATATTTAAAATAATACTCCCTATATTTCTTCCTCGATTTTAAAAACTTTATAGTAAATACTTTTAAACGGGAAATTACTCTATTATCTTTAAAGACTTTATAATAATAATATTATAAAAACTAGATAATTACCGCGACTACTTTAATATTAAAAATTATTAATTTATCGTATTATTACCTACCCTCGGTAAAGTAATAGAGAGTATTATAATATTTCGAATTAATTATATTACCGAATAAACTAGTTTACTCCTTAAAGATTATTTTAGAGATTATAAAAAGACCTCGATAAAGAGTATTATATATACTTTAATTAAAAAGATTTACTCCGTTTAAAAAGAGAGACGTATTTATAACCTACTCTACCTCGACGTTACCGGTATTTACGATAATATATTATACGAACGATTACTTTATAACCTTCGTAAACGAAGGATAAACGATATAATTATAGAATAAATAACGAGTTTTATTATTAACCGGACTATATCCTTAAAACTTCTAGACTATAAAACTAAGAAATTCCTAGTTAATATAAATATATTATAGAGATCCGGCGTCTCTTTTATATTTTATTTATTTTATAATATAAACTTTATAGAGCTAGGTAACGATCCCGGATTAAATACTATAATAACTAGTTATATAAACGATATAGTATTCTTTGTAATAAACGGAATAATAAAGAATACTATTTTATCCCTAAAAGAGAAGATAATATAGATTTAATAATAGACTTTATATTATACGTCCGTATTTAATATTTTAAAATTTAAATTAATTTACTTTATTTTTAAAGTTAAAGGGATCCCCGTTATATTAATAATACTACTACTCTTAAGAAATAGTAATATAATTTTAGAGAATATAAAGAAATATATATACCTAGGAATAATAATCGATAGTAACCTATATTAGGACGACTATATTAATTATATAAAAAGTAAAATTATTAGGAAACTAGTTATTTTTATTATACTCGCCGGTTTTATTTAAAGAATCGGTATCGAGGACCTCTATAATATTTATATATCGACTATACTCCCGTAATTTCTTTATTACTATTTTATTTAATATATATTAAATAGAAGTTTTAATATTAAAAGAAGATAAAATAAGATTTTAATCTATATATACCGGGTATAAAAAAGAGTTGTTATAATTATCGCGGGTATCTTTCGATTTACTTTTAAAATAGGTTTAGATATTAAACTTTACCTATTATTTATAAAAAAACGCCTAGATATAATATTTACTACGGCGCTTTTATATATAAAATTTAAATTTATTTATATTTATCTCTCCTAATTTTAAGAGCGGCGGTTTATTTTTATAAATAATTATATCTAGGATCCGCTAGATCCTTACCGAAATTTAACGGGATAATTAAATACTATATATACGAAATTTAACCCGCTCTAAAAGTAGGAGTTTAAATATAAAATTATATATAAAGGTAAATTAAAAGAGTTAAAGTAGAAATTCTTTATTATTACTCCTTTATAGTTTAAGGGTATTTTTATTAATATCGTAGTTTCGGCCGAGTAAATTACTACCGACTATAATAATATCCGTAATAGATACCGATACTTTATTTATTATACCGACGGTAGCGGGATTAACGGCCTAATTAACGCCTCCGCCGTATATATTATTAATTTATTTATTATGAGTAATCTCGCCGAAGCTACTCCGTTTAAAATTAAATAAAATATAATACTCCTCGGCCTTAATAATAACTTTATAATTTATATTAAAGAGTTTTATAAACTCTTAATAATTATTTATATAACTAAAAAAGACCCTAAGGAGGGTTATTATAACTACGAATATAATTAATATTTAACTATTATCTTTACGGATAACTAAACTATTATATAATTAATTAATAACCCGAAATATTTATTTAAATAATATATCTTTAAGTTTATTATCTATAAATTAAACTATTACTAATAATACTTTATCGAAATTAACTAGATTCTAGCCTATATTAATATATTTAAGAATAAGTTAATAAATAAGATTACTAAAAAAGTAATAAATTAAAGAGAGGTAAATTTAATTAACTCACTAGTATTTACTCTATTTAAAATATATACGCTAGTAACGACCTAAATATATTTAATTAAGGTATATATTAATAAGTAATAAATTAATAAATAGGAGACTTTAGAATATAGTTATATTATATACCGCCTAGAGCTAGCCCTTAACCCGTATATACTCGATAAATATAGAGACCTAGATTATATACGGAGCTCGATATTTATTTAAACCCGTATTTAATATATCGGCTTAAATAATTATTTATAGAGGATATATACCTATTAAGAAATTAACGGACTCGAATACCTATATTATAAATATAACTAAAATACTAAGAATTACCTATTATTATATTACTCCGAGTTCGCGGAGTTAAGAGAGTAAATTATCTAGGTTAATAATAAAAGGGTAAATAATCTAGTTAATTTATTTAAAAATTTAGAACGAGTAGTTAAAACTACCTAGTTTCTTACCTAGTATAGGCGATTTAAATAATTTATTATATATACGAATAAAAAAGGCTATAGGGTATAACCGCGCTAAGTTTTAAAATATATCGATATTAATAACCGGTAATTAAGCTCTACGATTATTAACGAGAATTAATAAATAACCTAATTAAACTCTATAACTAGAGATATAAAAAACTAAATAATCTAGCTAAACTCTACGACTATTAACGAGAACTATTAAATAATTACTAATTATAGTATAAAGTATATTATTAAATAGCGCGGCGATTAATTTTAATATTTTTTATAATATCTTTAAAACTCTATAACGGGTATACTTTTATATTATATTAATATTAATTATTAAAAATCAACGGCGGTAAATCTAAATAAAACCTATAATTAATTTAAATCCTTTAAAAATATTAAAATATACCCGGAACGATTTAAATAAATATATTATAAATAGTTAAAATCATCGCTATCGATATAAAGAAGGAGGAAATAAAATAAAATAAAATAAAATAATATAAATTTAAATAGAGACGGAATAATTTAAAATATTTTAAGATATATTTATATATAATAATATTAAGGGTTTATATTTATTCGGGTATATAACCCCGAAGAAATATCTTTAAAAGCTATATTTATAATATATTCTCTATAAATACTCTTTTTTAATTTTATTTTTAATAACTAGCTCTTAAATAACTACCGGTTTAAATAAATAATTTATTATTTATTTATTATAAGGAGGTACTACCGGGGCTAAAGTCTTTTAATTAAATAATCTTTATATAAACTTATAGATATATAGGATTAATAATTTATTAATTAAAAATAATTTCCTAAGGCGGTCTCTAGGGAGTAGAGGGAAGGCTTTATATTTATAATATAAACCCTATTTAGTTAGTTCCGAGCCAGGTCCTGGGGTGGTCCCAGGGCTGAGACTCCCCGGTATACCGTAAAGCGGGACCGTGTATGAATCACTCACTCACTCACTCACTCACGCTTCCCTTAAGTTCACGACATTAAAAGTACCTACACTCTACTCTACTAGTTCTGTCGGTAGTAAGATACCCCTTACAACCGTGACAACTTGAAAAGAACAACGATCAATGATTGCAAGCTCTGTGACAGTTTACCACCTTCAAAATCGTGAAGTTGGTAAGAAATCTGAACTAAGGTAATAGCCTACCACTCTTGACCCCACAAGAGTGCAAAGTGTACCAATTGGTGATTCAGGGTATCTGCCGCCCAATAACGATCTCCCATCACAGTAGGAAGAATACCAAGCCATGAGCTTCAGATCGTTCAGTGTGCATCAGCCAGTTATAACGCTCGACAGAAGTATACTGTGGTTCGCTCCAGTCAACTGTCGGATACTCGAAAAGAGATAGATATTGTTTTGCCTCGGACGAGAGCCAGTAAGGAGTCGAGTTTGGATCTGATGCACTTCCAATATGGCCACCCAACTCAAAGCCTGGGTCTTAATGGGAATCAGCGTTGGCGGTACTTTGATAGAAAGCACATTGTCTTGCTCGTAGGTAGAGTACATAAAAGAGGAAAGTGCCGAAGTCCGATCATGTTAAATGACAACTTGTTGAGCTAAGAGTGAATGCTGCGTGAATTGCTCCATCTTCTTTCATCACTCGCTCGTACAAGACGACTTTCTTTCTCAAAGCCAACATTTGATCTCACTGCTCCCAAAGACTTCTTAGATCCCAGATTTGCACTGCAACTTCGAAGGAGCTACTCACAAGCCAAACGACCTACTCTCGCCAATATGATCATCATCGACGAGGCAGGTGATATGACCGTCGAGGTGGTCGAGAAGCACGATAGTCTACGCAACAGCAATGGATCCAGACTCACCAAAGAGACTGCCCAGTTCAAAGTTCGCAAGGATGCTCTGACTAATGCATCCCAGACTTTACTCAGAATGCTTCTTGACAACCATTGGAAGGAGTCAACCCAGAGCGTGGTCGCTTTAGGCGAATATCATGTCTCAAGCACTGAAGTCTGGCTCCGGGTCATACACAGAGTGCCTCCAATCACGACCGTTCCCTTCGCTGAAATGTGGCACTTGGTCGCTGCCATCGACTATTACGAGCTGGACGTGACGGACTTCAACGCATGGTTCGCGGCCTGGTACGACAGACACAATCCTGAAATGTATAAGCCTAGGGAGTTGTTGTTCCCTACCTGGCGCTTCGGCCATGCCAAAGGCTTCGCACAATGGACTCAGCACCTGGCATACCATGGTGTTGGGCATGTAACGGAGCTGAACCCAACTGAATTATACAGTTACAGGCTCCCATCTCGGATTATCCGTAAGTCTATTTGACTCGTCATTGGAGAACCTGGCATCAAAACCACTCAGCAGGAGGGGAAATGACCCAGCTTACACCCTCACAGAGCAGTTGAACGCAGCAAAAGGCCGCCTGCGGACCGTGCTGCACCGCGGTTTATTCGAACCCTGCGCCCAACTCTTCGCCGCCCACTGCTCTTGTAGAAAGGAAACTCTTTTCGACTACCAAAACCACCTCTACGAGATGGAAATATGGCCACTTGAGACCGTCTTCATGAAGACTTGCATGTCCGATATCCTCGATAATCTCAAGAAGTTCAGCTACGAGGCCAAGTCCAGCGCTTGCGGCAGTTGTCGTCAAGATTACAGAGGCATGGTGATGCGTATTGAGACTCGCGTGAGAGGCTACTTCAACGGACTCTGTCTCGACTGCTTGGATCGTTCAAAGCCCAAGCACGGCGATGCGGATACAGATTACTGGCGTCATGCTACTCTGAAGGAGCATGAGTGGGTGCGTGGGTGCCGCTTTGCCCACAAGCAGCCTACTTGGTATTTTTCTTTCAATGGGAGGAAGGAGGATAGAGATCGCTTGGTGAAAGAGAAGGGCCTTGACACGAGGCTTGGGCGACATTATCAAGACCTTGATGAAGTCGAGAGTGAGGGTCCCGAGGATCAGTTGGCGAGGAGGTGACTTGGTGCGAATTGATGGGCCGGAGTGTATGATAGGGAGAACGGATAAGGGCGAATTGCTGGCATTCGGATTCGAAGGGGTAAACTGATGAAGATCATGTTCGCTACTCCTCGTGCAGCTCAGATGTAAGATTTGTTCTGATATTGAGTGAGAGGTGGTAGACTGACTGTTTCAGCTCGACTTCAGGGCGGCCGGATGGTAGAGCTAGAGATGGCATGGCTCGGACATCACTGTGAGCATGCTGAGACTTAGGAGCGAGGATAGATGCAGATGATGTGGCAGTTTGGTTGGTCATGGATCTCCGAACCGGGGCCCTGCTTTGATTGCTGGAGCTCTAATATCACCAAAGGCATTCAAATAGCTTTCTTTCAAATCTAGATTAGTATTCCGACAGCATAGATCGTGGAATACAGTAAGATATTTACATTTGAAGAGCGAAAGATGAATAAGTTTTCCTACACACAATCTATCTCAAATATTGCACAGCTTCACGTTCACGAGAAGCTTTCATCACTGGATGGGTTGTGCGTCTGACCCATCAGCACTGTCTTCAGCACGGCAATCTGCTCCTGTACACTCGACTTGCTCTGAAGTGTCTGCTTAGCACAACGCTCAAGATGAACTTGGAAAGTTAGAGAAAACTCACAGTTCCGCCCTCGGCGGTCCTCATCTCAACGCTCTTCTCATAGTCAAAGATAAAATCAGAGCCCAACCTCTTATCGACCGATTGGAGATCCTCATGCGTGAGCTTATCCATTGGCTTGTTGCGCTCTTCAGCAAGCGCAACTACTAGGCCCGAGATGTGGTGGGTTTCTCGGAAAGGGACGCCTTTTCGTACGAGGTAGTCCGCCAAATCTGATAGACAAATCTTAATGTCGACCAATAGAAAGGGAGGAGGCTGCCAAGCATACCAGTGGCCAGCATATCAGGTGTCAGTGCTGCGAGCATCTTCTTAGCATTGATGGTCAATGTGCTGATCACGCCTGTCAGGATTTGGATGGAGTCGCTGGTGGTCTTAACGCAGTCGAGGAGTGGCTCGATTGATTCTTGAAGGTCCTTATTGTAAGTCGACGGCAGACCCTGTGAGCTCTTTTAGTAGGCTGATGGGTAAACAAGATTGCAAGCATGTACCTTAGTCGTTACCATCAATCCCATCATCTGGCCCATAACACGCCCACTTTTTCCTCGTAGTAGCTCGAGACTGTCTGAGTTTTTCTATGATTGCATTAACAACGATGAAGCAGAGCCTGCATATAGTACGCTACCTTCTGTGGCATCAAAGAACTTCCAGTACTGTAAGCATCCGACAGCTTCAAAAAGCCAAACTCAGCGGTGCTGTATATGATCAGATCCTCGCTGATTCTTGAGACATGGCCCATCAAAGTAGCTGCCCATTGCATTGTCTCAGTAGCGAAGTCCCGATCTCCAACCCCATTCAGAGAATTCATGATCAGGCTTTCAAATCCCAGTTCCCTCGATATTGCCTCTCTGTCCACGCCAAAGGGGTTTCCGGCCAATCCCCCAAGGCCGAGGGGACTCTTGTTGACCCTCTTGATGACCTCCCTTAACCGGTCCAGGTCGGAAGCGAAGGCGAAAGCATATGAGCACATCCAATGGGACCACCGAATGGGCTGTGCTCTTTGTAGATGTGTGTAGCCAGGCATGGAAACCTCAATCTCAATCTCTGCCCGCATCGTCATGGCTTTCAGCAGATCCTCACAGCATGTCTCTATTTTTCGTAGCTCTTGTACGAGCCATAGTCGCATGTCGGTGGCCACTTGTTCATTCCGACTTCGTCCAGTATGCAGCTTTCCTCCAATCTCCTTCCCCACGATCTCGCTCAGCCTTCTTTCATTAGCAGTGTGAATGTCCTCGTCCACTCCAGGTATGATTTGGAAGCCATCGTTTTCCCACTCGCTTTGCACTTTACGCAAACCGTTCTCTATGGTGTAGAACTCTTCCTCGGTCAGGATTCCCCGATTCTTGTTGGCCCGTGCCCATGCGACTGATCCGGCAATGTCTTGCTTGTAGAAAGCTCGGTCGTAGTAGATACTTTGGTTGTATTGGACCTAAGATCATGTTAGCACTTACTGTTACTGTCTACAACCTTGTCATGCCATCGCTGTACCATAAGAGGGTCTAACCCGCCGGTAAATCGGCCACCCCAGAGCTTGCCTGGGGCCCTGGTCGTGAGCTGGGCTTGTTGGGAGCTCATCGTGGCCAATTGATATGGGTAATGAGCCCTTTAATACGCTCGAAAATTGAGAGAAAACTCTCGTGGCTACCTACATAGGTTCCGACTGTATGGGGAAAATGATGTGCTTGAGCATTTGTTTTTGTCCGCGAAAAAGTTGAATCAAACGTCACTTTGGTGATAGGTAGGGCTGATATTTCGATCTACTCTACTACTTTAAGGGCGGAAGGGGGTTTTCGGCGAGTCTTTCAGGATAGTCTCAATACCATTATTAAAACAAATCATCGTAATTCTAAGAGAGTGCCCAGGGACACGTAGTAGACCTAGCTTAAGGTAAGATTTTAATTTTAAAACCTCTTAATAGTATTTTAAAATCTGACGAGATTCTTTATTTAGGAGATCGCCGTACCGGGCCGCTAAATTAGCGGTATTTTTAAAAATAGGGTCTAGTTATATAATTACCTAGGCGTAGCGCTTTTACCTCTACCTCTACTCCTACCCCTAAAATATAAACGTAAATCTACTACTAAGCCCCCGCGATAAAATTAGTTAAATCGCTCGAATCCGTCGTTAGAAATCTAGTAGCGTTAATTAACATTCTAGTATTTAATACCCGAATACTTTATATTTAAATTTAATAAATTTTAATATTATAATTTTAAAATCTATTAAATCTTAACGAGATTTTCGATTTACGAGAGTATTAAAAAATATATATTAGTTAGAGTACCTATATAAAGAATATTTATATAATAACGATATTTCGTAATTATATTTCTACGTTAAAACTTATATTATAACGAGTTAATAACGATATTTACTATAGGGTATATTATTTAAAAATATTTACGAAAAACTTCTTTTCGCCCTTAAAGTAGGCTTTGCCTCTTTACTAGTATAAAATTAATAATTTAATACCGGTAACTAATAACTCTAGATAATTAATCGCTTTTAAATTTCGTTTTTTACTAGAATTTTTAATAGTGTAAAAACTAAATCTATATATAAAAATTAAATATCTCACGCCGAAATATTATATATATTACTCTCAATATAGGGGTATTCCTAATTATATATTCTTAATTAATTATTTATATTACGAAATTAATCTAGAAGCCCCTCTATTACTTCGATTATTAAAAAGAAAATTTAAATTCTTATTTTTATCGGCGTTAAAATACGTCGATATTTTATATTTTATATTAAAATATTCTAAAAATTAATACTTTATTATAAATAAATAATTCTTAATATTTAATTATTATTTAAAAGAATAAAAAACTATTTAATTTATTAATATTTAATAGACTTTCTTAATAAGGGTTATTAATAGTTATTAATAATTTTAATTTACGCTACCGAAGCTTTATTCTTAGGATTTACCCAGTTCCGAGCGGAGACCCCCTATGGAGGAATACCCTTGGGCGCTAAGATTCCGACTAAGCAGGGGGGGCTGCACCGGAGACAAACTAAGCTTAGGGCTCGGCCTGCTATCTTATCTTGGCTCAAAGTCAAACGATATTATGCCGGCATCCTTGGCAGCACTCGTTGCCCCTATGATCTAAAGATGTCGACAGTCCTTTAGTAATGAAATATCACGCATAAAGATCAGTTCGTAAAAAGTGCCTTTGTTGGTTGTTCGAGTAAAGAAGGTGGAAGGATTTCTTAGCGTGTGCAGTATTTCACGCGGGTGTATCTTGAAATTCGAATTCCTTTCTCCATCAATTTGACAGAGAGACATCTGTACTCAATGGTCAAAAACACACAAATCGATTACCGATCCGACGTTGCTTTTTGGTCGTTGATTTGTAGACTACAGATCCTAGCAAAGCCACCTTGAAGACAGGGGCCAGAAGTGTACAACACCTGATTTCGGGATCCACGTTACTCCCGAGCTCGTCTCCAGCTCCAGATGCATTGTCTCGAGTAGGTGAAGATGGATACATTGCTGCCCATCGTTTCACCAGTATGGCATGCTGAGCTCTTATGCACGGAGTATGGTCTATACTGGAGTTTTTTATGGGCAAACATCCTTTTCACTTTCTCTCACACTGATGATGGTGCACAATGGTTGGGGTGGTATGAATTGCTTCTTCTAAATCTATTTTGAATGAAGATCTAAAGGTGATTACCTGATGGATTTTTTGGAGCATAAATCATTGTCGTAGCCGCGTAAAATGCGAGTCGTAGATGTCGTCGAGTACCTTTGCGTCCTATACGCCAGTACCATGTTCGGCGGGCGGCCTCAGGGTGCATTAAATTTCAGAAGTATAGCCACACATCTGATACGTCGAGAGAAGGGCCTCGTAACGACAGGGGAAATGGTGAGACTCTATCCAAGCTCTTGAGCGGAGATGCCAGATGACCTTTTGAAGAGATGCAAGGCGAGGTCAAGAGACGGGTTGGCTTCGAGGAGTATTCAGTCAAGAAATGTGAAAAGGTCTGTGTGCACGACGTTCAGAGCACGGACAGCCTCACGCTCGGCAATAACGCATGAGATATTGATCTCGCTGGCTCCTGCAACCGAATTAGCAAAAGTATGCGTAAGCTAGTAGGGCACCCTACCTTGGGATATCATCTCAATGTTGATGTTGTTGTCGCCCAATGCAGTAAACATTCTGCCGGCAATGCCAATCGAGCGTTTAAGCTGAAGCCCAATCAGGCTCAGGATAGCCATGTTATAGACTACCTCAACAGCGCCGTATTCTTTGAGCTCCCGAATCGCGTTCTGTAAATCTTGATGCTGCGTCTCGAGAGCTTCTCGGTCCTCTGCACCAGCTCCTTTGATAAATGGAGTCTTAGAATGTACTGCGAGCGAGACGTGACACTCGTTTAGTTCGAAGAGGTTGACAGCCAAGGACCACCGAGCGAGGATTTTGCAGATCTCAGCAAGAAATTCGGGTGACTCGACTTTCCTGTAGGAATGGACGTTGACAACTGTAATTTGTTGCTTCACTGTCACAGCAGTTGGTCTTTTCGGCCGCTGACTTTGGTATGGATCGAGCTTCTTCTGGTTGTCTAGGAATATGATGGTGCCAGCTCCTTTCGGCTCGAGGACGTTTTTTATGCGTATGGGTATCTTTGGAATGCATTGTTCAATTGTGTAATGGTGGATGACTTCGGAGCCGTAGAATGTAAGCTCATTGGCCTCGCTTGGGTGGATCGCACTTAGTAGACGGGCAGTAGGGACTTTTCGGGGGTCACTGTTCAGCATGAGCAAACATATAGACGTGAATTTAAGGGACCAACTCATCCATACGCCGTGTACACGCCTGATACCTCCTTCCATACCTGCAGTTCCCGGGCCTCAGTGCCGACTGCGATCAGAGCGGCGCAGAGATCACTATATCCACGACCGCAGGTTTTTAGCAAGCCTCCAGGTATACGGCCGAAAAAGCCTGTAACGACAGGAATTTTGTCCCCACAACGGTTTATCCTCCGCCCTATTGCTTGCGCAAGGTCTTTGTAGAAATCCCGGTTAAGTCCATGAGAGATTTGGAAGTTAATGACATCTGACGAATCCACGTATTCGGCATGGACACCATTGTCTTCGAGGAGCGCGGCCAGATATTGAGCACTGAGCTTCTCACCCACGCTTACAACTCTGTCCTCATCTTCTGGTGTGACCTCGCCATTCTTGGGCATCGCCTCAAGGACTTCTCTGAGCTGCCGACATTCTTCGGTAATCTCCCGCACCAATTTATCTGCCAACTCTTGAGAAGCGAAACGTACTACACTGATGTGCTCATTGAGGATATCTGTGACGATTGCATCGTACTTTGTCGAGTCAGGCTTGACGGCTTCTCGTGTCGCCTTCAGAAGTCTATGGCATACTCATTAATTTATGTTATAATTCTGATCTTGAATTGGTAGGGACGACACACACCGGTTCGTAGTCCCCTCGGCTTTTGATTGACCGCTTCGGGCAGAGCAGACAATAGCAATTTGGTTGTCGGACAAGCTGGATCTGGAAAACACACTTTGTTAGAAAGAGTCTATTCACATGGAAGTCGGGGCTTTGTAGTACAAGCATATCTTTGCGATTTCCGGAGCGAATTTGCCAATGGACGTACCTAACATTCGTCAGTCTCTCTGACAGGGTTAGAATTCTTTCTGTGCGGGACAAACCCCCAAATTTTAGCACCACCCGCCGAGGCGCACGCTTCTCAAGATGTTGCTCTGGGCTGTCATGCAGTCCAGAGCCATTTGATATCATTCTAGCTGGCATTCTGTAACCAATCCTCCATGTAGCATGAATAGTCCTGAACCCGAGGGGGAAAAAAAGTAAAGCAAAGAAGCGGGATCGGCATTAGGCTCCCCGACCGTTTGACGCCTTAGCCTAAAGTTAGTAGTTCCAAGCGTAAGCACGACCTGCGAGTCATGGACGAGGCATTCGACAAGACTCGACTGTGTACAAGCCTCTCGGAATCGCCAGGGCTGTATCCTTTCCGCACCATGCGGATACGGGAAAGAGAACGAACGAAAACGAAATTTTACAAATGAATGCGAAGCTGCCATCCTCGTGTCTTTTTCTTCAGCTGAGGCTGGGAAGATATTTGACTGGACGGAGTCATGAAGAGACGGAGAAAAGAACAAACAGCTTCCGAGACCACGTTGTAAGAGATTCTTAGCTTTACGGGAGGTGAGATGGATTCGAGAAGTGGAAGGAGACGGAATCTGCAACGTGGACGAACAAGCTCAGCCATCCTCTACAAGATTCCAGGTCGGGCATGGTCGGTGAGAAGAAAGCTCTGTCAAGAGGTGGATCCTTTTCTCGGCTCGGAGATGGTTTGGTGGTCTAGCAAAGCAGACGCAGTGATAGACGTGCAGCAAGCAATCGCTTGATCCAGGTTGGCTGCTCGAAGGTAGCAAATGAGCATTGTGGACGGCCAACACAGCTGAACGAGACTCCAAAGATGGCTCCCCCACTAAAACGTTAGTGAGCAGTGCTGTGCTGGCGTCTTCGCATTGCAACCTGGAGTACGATATCAATCATGGCAAAAGAAGGAGACCAGATTCCCATGGGCTGTAGAAATGTTGCTCAGAGAGCTACGAAGAAACTCCAATGTCAGCCCAGATTTTGTAAGTCTGTGCATTGCACTCAGCAAAACGATAATAAGTCCTAAAGATGTGAAGGTAGGAGGTAGAAGGATCTTGGGTTCGTCGACGTGGAGTCTGATTTTTATGTGGACACATCAGGTACACGACTTCCTCCTGCATAAGGAACCCAACGCGGCTTCATTTGTTTCTGCTTCGAGCATATGAATGGGCCAGGTCCCCAAGCACGGAGTAAAGCTTCGCATAGTCCGTTGCGTAGATATATTTCTACTTTCTAGCTGGTATTCTCTCTTGACGCTGCACAGCCTGATTGGATCTCGATGGCCGTCGCTGCCTTTAGCGCAAACGTATTGCTGCCCAACAGCGATAGCGCACCAACGTCTATTGCCAAACGCTCTGTAGATTCCAAAGTTCTGCGCGATATCTCAGACAGGATTAGAGTAGCTCAAGTAGGTCCTCGTCAAACTTTTCAACGCCCGATCTCCATGGGTCAATGTATGTTGAAACTGGATGTTGTTCTTGCCATCAACCAAAGAGATCATTAACGGCTTTGGAGCTTTGAAGCGGCGCTTGAACTAGAACTAAATTAAAGTCAGCTCGGCGCTAAGAGGTCCTGCCGTGCGCTGCCACTTAACAGGACCAGCCCCCACCATTTCCCACTTTCCTTCTCATTCTCACTTCTCACCGGAGAACTGCGCAAAAGGAATATCTTCCAGCCATCGCTTGATATTGGAACGCACATCACCAGTTACTCGTAACTCTGACATCCCATCAGGAGGAGCAAGCCAGAGGCCTATTTTCCAGGAGCTTGACAGGAACCCAAATCTAGGATTACCCGTGAGGCAGAAACCTTTGCATCGCAAGTACAGCTCTGCTTCGCACAGTCTTCCTCCACCCAGGATCTGCTTGCCTCACCCAAGGACTTCCTCAGTCGTGTTCTATCACCTCGTCTCGCGAGAGAAACAGTAGTCTACCTTTCGCCCTTGTCTCCCATGAAATTGAACGAGCAATGCCTCGAGATCTACCCCGGGATTACGATGACCGTCAACCAAGGCGATCTGATAAAGAGCCCGGCCGCGGAGATCCCTCTACCAGGAGAGGTGGTTCGAAATTAAACGAGTTCTTTGTTGACGGACAAGGTATCAACCGTGAAGTGCTACAGCGAGAGATATGCAGGTTTCTCGGACCAGAGGCTCACTCCAGGCCTTCGACCTATAATGTCTGATCATGTGCTTACAAACATCGAGAGTGTTCCGCTGACCTAAGTACAGGGAGTAAAGGGCTACAACATCACTGCTGTCCGCCCGTTTACGCCCGTTAGTCCCCCCCTCCAGTCCATTCAGACCACTCACTGATTGGTCCTTCCATTTACAGAGAATGTTGGATGACCTGATGGATCTATCCGATGCATATAATACAGAGAATCGTGAAATGGCTCGGCGAGGCCATCAAGGTAATTTGGTACAAGGCTTGCCAGTTACCAGCAATCCTAACGATATTACAGGCGTTCCATATGAAGAATCCAGGGTCGCTCTGCGTCAAGAGGCCATATTCAGCAGACAACCCCCAGCTCTCCAGGAGTCCTACCCACAGGAGCGTTATCCAGTCCAGGATCCCTATTCGATCCCGAGTACCCAAGCCGGATATCCAGCGCTCTCTTCCACATCTGGATATCCACCAGCACAGGGCTACCCAGCTGCTTACCCACCTGACCCAGGTTTTGGACAAGGAGCTAACTATCCTACCGGCTACTCAGCACCTGCTAGTCGGCCGGTCGATAATTACACGTATGGAGGAGAGTCTCCAGTGCGCCGTGATCAGTACGGACAACAAGTTCCTTACCCAAGAGGAAGGGGAGATCCGAGACTAGACCCAGGCAAAGGCTACGCACCAGAACCCAGGGAGAGGATGGACAGAGTCCCGGATCCTAGATCGGCATCTGGCTATGCTCCGTCTGTGTACTCACCCGGAAATGTCGAACCACTGTACGAGGAATATGTATCTGCAGCTCCCCGCCAGCCCGGCAGACCAAGTGATCCGTATGGACAGTCCAGACCTGCTCCTCCAGCTTCTTATGACCCCCGGGACCCTAGGTACAGGCCTGAGCCCTTCCGCGAAGAACGCAGAAGGAGATGATGCTTGCCGTCCTCTGTCTTCAAGCACTGCGATAGTCACTTAGGATGCTTCTCGCTTGCCCCTTTCAGGACAAAACTTCGTTGCCAGGAATTTCATATTGCGCTTGCTTCTTTCCTTTGGGGTCTTTCTGTGGTGTGCATCAGTCACAAACAGAGTCGTTTCCGAGGAACACAGCGCCTTTTGCCATCGAAAGGACTCTTTGGATTTTGTGTTGATCTTCGTACCCTTCTGTCATTTGGTATCTCGGGCCGCAAGCAGCTTGAACAGTAACCATAGATCTTACATTTCTACTGAGGACAAGGATGGCCCCAGGACATTTAATCATTTGCCATGCACCCACCGAGCGCCATCCCATTTTCACCAACGACAGGCACAGGCACAGGCCTCGTGTACAGGGGCAGAATTCCGAGGTTCCATGAGGTTTTGCATTCTTGGCGTGCCATATTTGTTTCCTGAGACCAATAACTCTTTTTCAGCGTGTGATGGGTTATGACCAGCGTTTCTGGACCACCAGACCTTGTCTATCGGGAGGATACTTTTGGAGGCTTGGTCCTCCTGGGCGGGTTTTCACTAAGGGTGTGCTTTATGCATTGTAGATTATTGTTCAAGGTTGCATTGGGAGGTATCAAGGTCTTGTGCTTGCTTTCGATTCCCAAGGCCTGCCAGAACCTGTTTGACTTTGGAGACCACAAGCAACACGGCATTTTCTTTACTGAAATGTGCTTTTGCACCTGATGAAGCACACTCGTCCTGAAGGCATGGCAATGATCTGGTTTACTCTAACCGGCTCCTCTCGCGGCGAGAAAGACCTGTTGGATGCTGGCACAGATTTGCCCAAACCCTCTTGGATCGACAATTTCGAGGTTGGAACCATTTCTGGACTTACGGAAGCCAAAGCAAATATGATTGAATATCCCAACGTCCAAATCAACCTTCTCGAGAGCACATTCTCCTGGACCTGACCAGTACTGGACCCCAGATTTGCGAATAGTGAAACTCTTGCCGACTGATATTTTGAAAAGCACTCTTAGAGGAAGCTATGGTTTCTGCTAGTACGCCACGTCCCGGCGCTGCATGGGGACTCGCTATATCGCTTTGCATCGCTCATGATGCAGCCAATGTGCCAATCCCGAAATTTCCCACCGAGTGATGCTACTTTCCTGATCTTTGGCCCATTTGAGAGATAACCTTCGCCATGATGCCAGTCATCCCGTCAAATCCTAGACTATTGCAGACTAGTAGCGAGTGTTCAAGCAAAGAAATCCATTTACATGCATGCCTCTGAGCCATTCAATAATATGCCCCTTTCATATAAAGAGCTCCTTTGCCACGCACTGATATTCCCACAAAAATGGCATGAGAGGGTATCCTATTGCCTCCCATCTTGGCCCGAGGTCGGGCACAAGAATGGTCATGGAACTAATGTGTATCCCACCTAGGTTCCCAGTAACGTAGTATTTCCTCGTGCACGCCGTAATCGGAATAGATGTAATACAGCCTTAGTGTAGATACCCGATCTCCTTGGCTTTCAATGTTTATTTGTGGTACAAACCGAACGATGTTCGCGAGAAATCAGGAAATTTTCAACTTAGATTGATCACAAGCCAGTAGCAGCTGCTGCATCGCTTGTCTCGCCCTCATTCGATGATCCCCATGCCAGTCCCACACCAACGACCTATCACCGCCAACACACTACTTTTTGAGCTCGACTCTCAGTGCCGCAAATTCTGACACGCATTTTGGCACACCCAAGCATGCACTAGAATGACGTGAGAGGAACATACATTTTCAATGCACCATTCCAACCTCAGTCACCACTCACACCTCAAGGTCACACGGAATAAGCAGTTATGTCCCGCCGAGGCTACCCCTCCAGCGAGATCTACGAAGAACGAGAACGAGACTACTACGAACCTAGCAGCCATGGTCGCCGTGGCGGTCGTACTCTTTACGAAGAAGATATCGAAATACACAAGGGCCGTCGTCCAGCAGAACCTCGTGGGAAGCCCGAGTTCCTGCGTGAAGACTACGGTCGGCGTGAAGCTGGCCCACTCGTGCTCAGAGAAGAAGTGAGAGAACGATCAAGAGAGAGACCAAGACGAAGGGAGGTTGTTGAGGAAGATGTCATTGTTGCCAGAGGGGGAAGGGATAAACCCAGAGAAAGGGAGAGGGAGGTAGAAGAGACCGATGTCATAGTAAGACGAGGAGAGCGAGAGAGGCCACGAGAGAGGGAGTATGTGGAGCGTGACGACTTCGAGAGGGAGGTGGTCTACAGGCCTAGGGAGAGAGATCCTGGACCGCCACCGGTCAGATCTGAGAGGGAGGAATTCATTTTCCGCCGTCAAGAGAGGGAGCGAGAAAGAGAGAGGGAATACGAGCCTAGGGAGAGGCTTGAGAGGGAGCCACCGCCCCCAGGACCACTGCCGCTCCGCTCTGAGCGAGAAGAGTTCGTGTTCCGTGCACCGAAGATTAGGGAGCCTAGTCCAGAGCCGGAACGAACCGAGATCACCATTCGCGAGCGATCACGAGGCCCACCTAGGGAGAAGGAGAGAGGCTATGAGGAAGAGGACATCATCATTCGACGAGACGAGCGGAGAGCTCCACCTAGGGAGTGGGAGAGGGAGCGCGGCTTCGAGGAGGACATCATAATCAGGCGAAACGAGCCATCGAGAGATCCACCCAGAGATAGGGGCCGAGACTTCGAGGAGGAAGAAATCACGATCAAGAGGGACGAAAGAAGGCGACCTCGTGCTGCCAGCTACGAGAGGGACAGCCTCACTATCAGCAGTAGCGATCGAGAGCGGCCACGGACGAGATCAACCAGAGGCAAATTTCAGGGGGAGGAACAACAGATCATCATCCGTCGCGATGAACCACGCTCAAGGGCGAGATCAAGAGCTGGCTATGAGGAAGAAGAAATTGACATACGCCGAGGAGGTGGATGGGACCGAGAGAGAGCTCGTGAGCGATCTAGAGAAACACACAGAGGGGACTACGAAGACATTACCTTCAAGCACGATGACAGCAACGGCAGGCACAAGGATGAGATCATCATCAGACGTCCTGAGCGGTCACCCTCCCCTGAGCCCATCCGAGAGCCAGTGCGAGAACCTGTGCGAGAACCCGAGCCTGTACGAGCTCCACCAATCGTTCAGGAGGTCATTACCCATCACCGTCATATTGACCACGGTAAGCTACCTTCGAGATACGGCCGCATAATCTTTGCTGACATGAGATAGGCTTCGAACGTGCACCAGACCCACTACGTCCTCGCACTCCACCAAGAGCCCGTACTCCACCAAGAGCTCGCTCACCCTCTCCAGTGCGTGATGAGCGAATAGAGATCCGACAAAGGCAAGTATCCATACCGAATCATAATATCTCCCACTAAGATACAATCAGTGGCACACGCAACGGCCGCCGTTACGACGAAGATATCGTCTTCGAGCGCGAAACGGGAGGCCGCCGCCAACTCGATGGCGTCCGACGCAGCGAACAACGTGAGGAGGAAGAATCCCGCGAGCTGACCATCATCGACAACCGAGATCGAGGAAGGCGCTTCGAGGCAGAGAAATCAAAGAAAGATCGCATGTGGACCGAGATCACAAAGAGTATGGTCTCCGAGGAAGCCATCAAGGAGATTGGCTATGAGTACGAAGACACTGAGGAGTTTTACTATGTGATGGAGTACCTACGATATGTATGTCCTCTACTTGTTCAAGTTGCCCTCCCATCAACCCCTCAATCGCCTTTCCATGTGGCAGACCGCTAACTTACGATTCCAGGAGGACGTCCTCCGCCTCGTCGAACTCACCGAAGACATCAAGCGCGACCGCCGTGAACGCATCCGCGAAATACAAATTGAGCGTGACATAGCCGAGCGCCGACGTCAACCACTTGCCCTTCCAGCACCACCGTGGGATGAAGAGCGCGTTGTCGAGAGGGAGATTATTTATGATCGTGGGCCATTACCGCCGCGCAGATATCGCTGAGAATACAGTGGATACGAGAAAGACCTATGACATATAAATCACTTGGACAAGATTGAAGCAGACGTGAGCACATAGGAACGATACAATGATGAAATGAGGGATGCGATATGGACGTGCGATTTAAGCGTGTGCGTGCGTTAGATGGCATGGCAATGGTGTTTCTTTTACAAACGAATTCGATCGGCTAGATGACTTGCGTCCGCAGATACTCCAATTACTGTGTCTGTATATAGTTGGATATAATACGAAATTATGAGGACACATACAGTGTCTTCCTGGACAAAAATTGGAGGCTGAGTGAAAGCTGTCAGACGATGCTGTCAACGGCTTATCTAATGCGACCTAGCTGTCTCACACTGCATAGATGGATACCTACCTCCGAAACTCTCGGAGTATAATCTGGCCGCCATCATGTCCGTCAAGGAATGTGACACCAGGCCATTCGTCCAGCCATCACATAAGTACGCCGTTCATATAGTACGCCATCGCCATTATGCACATCCCCCGCAAGTCTTACCGCTCAAATTCGACTTTGCTCTTCTCTGCGCCGCCAATCGAACCAGAATCATTCATTCCACCCAGCAAGTCCTCTTCCAGCTCCTTGTTGCCTCCCTTGCCCACCCCTATAACAGCCTCCTCGCCCTCCAACAGATCCCTGTCTGCCTCCCTCACACTTCTCCTGTCGCTCTCCCCACTATACCCTCCCCTCTCTTCTTCATCATCGATGTCCGTCTCGCTTCTCTGTAATGCGCTCTTCTCCATCTCCCTCTGCGCCTCGTCCACTCTTTTTCTAACTTCTCCAGCTACTCTCATACCATCACTGACAATATTGTCAAGTACACCCCTCAACCCCTTAGCAGGAGGTACGATTCCACCCCGAGGAGCAGCAGGAATGGCTGGCGTAGGTGAGGAGAAGGTAGTAAGGTGTGCTTGGGATGGCGAGTGTGCGGGATGGTCGGAGAGATGGAATGATTCTGGGAAAGAGGATTCGAAGAATTGCTGAAGGAGTTCGTCGGCTAGGATGACCATGCGGAATGTGGGGAGAGTGATGTGGAGGGGGTTGGCGGGGTCGAGGGCGAGGTTAGCGGAGTGTTTGAGGGGTGGCTTGGTGATGGGATAATTTAAGGAAGATGCTCGGCGTGGTAAGGTGGCGGGTGGTGGGTCTGCAATTGGCGATTGTTCCGGGGAGGTGATCTTTGGGCTAAGACTCCGCAGGTCTTCATCTGAATCGGAGTCGCCGACTGTGAAGCTGTCCAGGCTGGTATTCAATTGGCCATCGATGGAGGTGTCATAATCGTTGCTTTGATTTTGAGGATGATCTGGGTCGGCGTACTCGAAGCAACGACGTATGAAGGCACTGACGCTGCTTAGGAATCTCTCATCTGTATTTGAGTTTCTCGAGTCCATGCCATCATCCAAGGTGGATGGAATTGAGGTCAGCGATGTAGTCTGGCTGCCCCCAAGACCTCTTCGCGTCAGGAAAAGAAGAGCTTCTGAGATCCGCAGGATACCCTCCCGGTCTACCCTACCATCGTGGTCATCATCATAAAGATCAAAGAAATAGCTTATGCTCGTCATGATGTCTCTCGTCCCTTTAACATGCGCTAGACCTGTAACCACATCCTGAAGACTCAAGCCGTCGTTGTCGTCCTTATTCCATTTCCCATACAGGCGTTGCATGAAGTCGTGGTCTGCAGGCTCCGAGTTTCCGGCACCCCACGGCGACATCATAAGACTTCGGTCTCGCCCGCTATGCCCTGAGTAAGTACTACTTTTCTCGGAGAAAGAGTCCTTGTGCGAAGTAGTCGGGGCATCTGTGATAGCCCATCGTGTAATGCCAGCCAAAAATTCTCTAAAGCCATCGTAATTCATCAGCGTTGGGCTCGGTCCCAGACCCACTCGACCAATCTCAATGCTTGAGTTGCCAGTAATGCCAGTAACGAGCTCAGTAGCCTTGTTTCTACTAGCTTTGGCCCGTCTCTCAGACTCTTCTCGGATCACCTGCATGCGTTGCTCTCGCTCGTACAATATACCATAGAACCGATTGTAAAGGAAGCCAAGGTCGTCCACACTAAGGCGCTTGCTCTCAGGCCCAAGATTTCGTATCGAAGTTCTTTTAGCAAAGCTTTCAATGTTGTCGAGAACTGCGTCCTTGTGCTTCGCGCGTTGTTCAGAGATCGTGCTTTGAGTGATGCCAGCAAATTCCTTGAATGCCACAACCATAAGTTCCTGGAACTTTGTCACAAAGCGAAGTTTCTCATTCTCTGCTTTCGGATGCGCCGACTCTTCCAAGCGAGAAAAATACGTTTTCAGTATCGATATGAATGTACCATCGTCGGTAATGTCGAGTAGCTCCTCACCGTTGATCCTCAGGATCGCGAGACCGACTTGAAAGAGCACTTTGGGTCCTTCTAAGAAGAAGACATCGAGTACCCGGAATGCGAATATTAGTGGCATAGAATTGATGTACAAGGAAAGAAACCACGGGAGCGAAACAACGGAGAGCTGTACATCAGAGTTGACGAGGTGTCCCCAAAGTATAGGCATTGTCTTCTCGACTAAGGACTCGAAAACACGCTGGTCTAAAAGGGTACCATACATCGTCGTAGAGTAGTAGCCAGGGAGAAGCCGATCGCAGAGTACAGAGAGGAGGAAGAAGGCTTGTGTTTCGGACATATAGCTTCACTTGTCAGTCAGTCGAACGATCTCGTGAAGATGTTGGTCTTACATGAGAAGCGCGGCAACCACAATATTCATTGCTTGGCAGTAGCCCACCTCCTCGTTGATCCAGCTGTAAGCTGTGAGAACCCGTCGAAGCCTCCCAATGCCTTCCTCGCTTTGAAAGCCAGGATACTCAGGTAGACTCCGATTCAAGTCTTTCTCGATCTCGTCGATAGCCAGCGATTCCTTCCCATAGAACTTTGACAGTGTATCCGCAAATTGTCTTGGCTTTTGAAGCCGTAAGTAGAGAGAGCCCGACGTAAGTTCCCACATCTCTCCACGAAGACGATTTGGTAGACCAACTCGGATGAGTTTGTGGAAAGTAGGTTGGCGGATGAGCGTGGCATTCCGGCCGTTATCTGGCTGTACATCAGCGTCGCTCCTTTGTGAGCTGTGTCCAGCCTACCTCTGAGGTACTCTCTCCATAGCCTCATCTTGCTTTGCTCTCTCAGCTTCTTAGCATCGCCCGGATACCTGAAGACCATGCCTAGGCCTGCATCTGGCGGCTCCTTCATTCCGTTGGCAGTCATAAAACTCTCTCTCTCCGCCTTGTGGGCCCCGGAGAGCAGATATTCGGAGTAACATTCTCCAATGACCGCCTTCAGGTTCTCCACCTCTTTCACACCATCTCTGAGGCCCTTCTTCAGTCCATCACAAAATCGTTCAGAAGCTTGCCTGCTACCAGCAAGCTGTAGGGTGAAGCGTTGGGCATCGCTAGAATTTCCTTGCTTCCCTGACAGGGCAGTGAAGCCGTTCCACGTCGTTATGGCAAGTGCGAAGAGGCTGTTTAGCGTCTGTAGTCTTTCTACCCTCCGGATTGCACATAGTGGTAGCGTAAATCCATTAGCAGCTGGTCCAGCACCTTGAGTCTGGCCCGTGAACGCCGTGGAGACTTGTGTACTTGCGCTAGGATGGAAGCTCGTAGGCTGCGTAGAGAAGCACAGAAAGTTCTCGCTCAAGTGTAGCTTTCCCACATATGTGTTCACTCGCTCTTCTGGTCTTGAGCTGTCTTTCAATGCTTTTGCGGAAGCTTTCGAACTTTGAGGTGCTGACAGCGAGAGCTCAGCCGTGATGTCGTGCAAAGGTGTTTGGGAGTCAGGGAGACAGAATTGGAGTCGGAACAGAGCGGCCTTAGAGGGATTTCCCTCGTAATTCCTGGACAGCGGTAGTACAGAAGGATCAACGAATGACTGCGCCTTTTGAACGAGCGAATTGAACGTGAACATGGCTAAGCCATGCGTTACAGCGGGAAATGGTCAAAGCTGAGGGGAGAAATTATAGGAGCAAGTCAAGTGAAAAAGGTCTGTCCTTCATATCTCAACACTGTAGACATGGCTCGACTTGACCCAGACATGGAGAAGGGTGTGGATAGATATGGTCAATATCTGAGTTCCATTGGTACCTGCCGTACAGCAGAGCTCTAGCTCATGTATCGTAACGTTAGCGTTACCGATCCTAGCCAGGCGAGCAGACGTCGCTTCGTCTTCCACCTGTGTCCCTCACCATTGCACTACCCACAGTCTTCGAGTATGATAGTATGCCTTCGATGTCTCCCTCATCGCCATTCAGCAGCCCATCTAGGTTGGATTCGCGCCGATCTCGAGCCCGAAAACACTTACCAGTAATGATTCCATTCCCAGCACCTCCCTCCCCGAATGCTCACTATTCACACGCCAACCATGACATAGCTGAGAGATAGGTCGTTTCTTTCTCGCTGTGATGCTGTATCCTCGTGGACTGCTTTTTCGAAAAACATTTTCCGTCGCCCACCTGGAGAGGCCGAATGTCAGCGTTCCACTGAGGCGGTCGCGCTCGTGATTTTCTTAAGGCTACAGGTAACAGATGTGGTAGGAAAGCTTAAACTGAAATATCGAACATTGCTTTGAGCATTGAATATTTGTCAGAATGTCGTAGAAAAATTTCATTTCATTCATTCCGCATGCGGTGACCACTAAACCACGCTAATTCGCGAAACCTCACTTCACACAAATCGCCCGTAGAATTTTCACCCACCTCATCTACCAGGTTAACCTCACCACCTTTTCAAAGAATACAATTTCCATTCAATATGCAAAGCACTTAAGTCCTCTACCCATAATGGCGTCTGATCGCGAGAATCAAGCGCCCAGCAAGGTCAACACACCAGTCCTACCTCACCTGCGCGTGCCCCCCACCTTGTCCACATTCAGTGTCTCGCCCGAAGCCATGGCCGATGACACGCACAAGCAGCTCGAGGAGTATCGCCAGAAGTACGAGAAAGAGAAGCTTTCAACTGGAGAGCTTCGGAAAGATATCAAAGACCTAGAGATGGCCCTAGAGAACGAACGGGAGGTCCAACAGAAGGGCCAAAACTCAAACATTGAAGCAGAAAAAGAGGCAAATTATCGTTCATACGAGCAAGCGCGGGTCAAATGCGAGGCCCTTCAACGCGAAAAAGCTTCATTGGAAGCTAGAGTCAAAAGCTCAGAGTATCAACGCGAGCAGCAGGAGAACAACTACAAGCAGCTTGCGGCGGAATATGCCTCAGTCAAGGAGAAATTCGCGGCAGAGAAGCACAAAAATGACTCTCAAAAGGTACGACTACCATGTATATCTCGGAGCACATTGTTCATTTCGATTGTAGACCACGCCAGTCCCTACCTCATCCACCCTAAAACGCGAGTTTCTTCCGCTTCAAAATCCTTCAAAGACACATGCTAATTCCCAAAATTGTCTAGGGCCAAGTGAAGAATACAGACAAGAAGTGGGCTGATCTCAGGAATGACGTGAGAAAGAGAGAAGCGGAGACTGCTCAAGCGCTTGCTCAAAAGGGTACGTCTCATGCTCTCTTGTCGTAGTTCATCACGCATCTCCATGAGGAAGTGCTGACTCGGGTTTCTGTTCAGATGAGAAAATCGCACAGCTAGAAGCGCGAATTCCACGAGAGACCAATGTGTTGATCAAAGACCTCGAATTGAAGGATGACCAAATCCGCGAACTCTACCAGCAATTTGCCGCCGATCAAGAGGAAAAGAAAGGCCTTGAGGGAGATATCTCCAAACTCAGCGACAAGCACTACGAGGAAACAAAGCAGTTGAAGGAGCAGCTCAGAACCGTAAGGCTGGAGAAGCAGCGAATGATGGTGCAGGAGGCAAACGGAGATGAGGGAGAGGAATCTGGAGAGGACGAGGAAGCAACCCCTCAGCAAGGACCCTTAGGCGGGGGCGGAAAGAAGAAGCGAAGGAGGAAGAGGAGAGCAGGCGGTGGCTCGAAGAAATCTACGATGCAAACTATTACCGATCAAGAGGGGGACACAATGCACGGATTCTCCGCTCAGGAGGAGGACGCTATCGCCGCACAAGATGAGGAGAAAACAGATACGGACATCTCCGAGAAGAGCGTCGATAAGGACAGAACGCCGCGCCCATTGCGCCAACAGTTGGGCAATTTATCCCAGTCCGAATTCGGGTCCGAGGTAGAAGACCTTCCATTGGAGCACGAGGAACCGCGAGATGAAACTCGAACTGAGGGGGGAAATTATCGAAACCGCGCCACTATCTGCGACGAAATTGTCCAAACCCACAGCAACATGAGCAATCAGTCTGGTCCAACCAACGTCGATATGAGCGACCAGCTTGTTCAGACTGATGGGAATGTTCAAACCGACGTCAATGCGAGCGACCAGCTTGTTCGGACTGATCTGACTGTTCACACGGACGTCAATATGAGCGACCAGCTTGTTGAGACTGATGGGAATGTTCAAACCGACGTCAATACGAGTGACCAGCTTGTTCGGACTGATCTGATTGTTCACGCCAACGTCAATATGAGCGACCAGCTTGTTCAGACTGATCGGAATGTTCAAACCGACGTCAATACGAGCGACCGGCTTATCCAGACCGATCCGATTATTCAAATCGACAAGCTTGTTCAGACTGATCCAATTGTTCACACCGACGTTAATAAGAGCGATCAGCTTGTCCAGACTGATCCGATTGACGCGCCCACTGCCACAGTCATCACCCTACCAGCCCAAAAATCAAAGAATTCGGGGCTCAAGTACTACAACATCTTCGTGGTTTTATTCCTACTTGCATGGTTTACCATGTGGCTTTGGGAGTGCCGGAAGTCAGAAATTGCACGTTCTCAAGTGAGCTCATGCCTATCATTTGGCTGTCGCTTGGTTTATAAGGCCACCGAAACGGCCGATGGTTACTGGGCGATCCAGAGAGCTGGCGGCACCAAGACGGCTCCTTTCCCGTCCATGTCGGCTCCTTTCCCGTCCATGTCGGCTCCTTTCCCGACTATGACGCAGATATAGCGTCCAGAATTCCGCTGCCCTGTCCCTCTCTCTTAAACTTCCCGTATTGTGCCTGCCATTTGCGTTCTCTTCTCTCCTTTTCCGCCTCGTATCGCTTGGCACTGGCAACAGTGTCCGGTGGTGCGGGAATCATCGAACTCGTGGCTTCCTGTCTTGCTGATCGCTTGGTGTTCCTTCTGGGGCATCCGGGGTTTGGTGGGGCGCCTACCTTTTATCGCTTGCTCTCCCTTTAGGGGGACTCGGGGGTGAAGGGTAGTGGGAGCTGTAGGGGAGGTGAGGAAGGGGGAAGGTAGGGCGTGACTAGGTAGTGCAGCGGTTATTTAGGGGTAGAGGGGGTTTGGCCTTGGGGGGAACGCAGGTAGAGGAGTCCGACGCTAAACTCTTGCTTTGGATTGGTATGGAATTTTGCGTGTGTGCGGCAGGGAGGGGAAGGGAGCGTTGAAATTCTTCACGTGTGGATATGCAGTGGCAGGATAATTTTACGGGCGTTTGGAGTTGGGGCCAGGAATTGCATTCGTATCAATGGATGGCTAGACAGGACAGATGCATGCGTGGAATTATAAACGACTGGATTCTTTACAAGTGTTCGTGTGGAGGGGAGAACATCTCATGTCTATTGAGAAATGGTCAGATAGGACAGATACATGCGTGGAATTGCAGACGACGTTGAGCAGACATGGTACATATAACCGTAATATTAGATAGCCCGAGACGTTAATCCAGCATAGTTTGGTACGCATGGATCGTGACTTTGTTACAAACCCCCCAACCCCAACGCTCACACTCAAGCCATCTCATCCATCTCAAAATCTGCCCTGTTACTCCTCCCCCTACCATGCCCTTCCGGCGTTAGTAATCCCTTCTTCAGAGTAATAGTCTCTCCCTTCATTATAGTGAAGCTCCCTGCATCTGTCGAAAGCGGATCCTGCGAAAGTTTTTACCTCGAGAAACCTCGTGACGAGAATCGAGAAGAGTCGCCGTAGCTGGGCTGTTTGGGTGTGGTTCTACTGCTTAGGGGGGATAGGGAGCCGGTTATAAAGGTAGTGAGGATAGGTCGCATGGTGGGAAGACAGGCGTAGACGATGCCGATATTGAGTTCGACGAAGGTCCAGATAGCGAAGAAGTCTTATAAGTAAACTATTTTAACTCTTCTTTAATTATTACGAAAATTTTAAATAAAACTATATTAATAAAATTATAAATCTAGCCTAGTTTATTATAGTTTATTAAGTTTTAAAATCTATTATAATAGCGCTTAAATTCTCTATATTAAATTTATTAAAGTTAATATTATTAATTAATTAATTAATTAAATTAATTTATATATTTACTCTAATGAAAACTATTTTATTAATAAGAGAGTTCCGCGAATATTTTCCTAGTAAAATTATTAATAGTATTTACTAACTATTAAAGAAACCTCGCTAGTTAAAAATTTTAATTTATCGATAACTTATCTCCTCTTCTTATTAACTAATAGTCGATAGTTATAATTAATTTTAAAATATTATTTACCCCTTCTCTCTATTTTCTTTTTATTTTTAAATTTTAAATTTTATTTATTTATTTTATAGGTTTATAGGTTATTTTATTATAAATTTATTAAATAATCGATATTTACGACTCTCTAGTTAACGATTTCTTTCTTTTCTTCCTCTTCTTTATAGACTTAGATATATTATGAGATTTTAGTAGTAATTTAGACTATATTAATTATTTTTTAATAAAAGAGAATTAGTCGAGTTACCCCGTCTTTATTATCTACTACGTAGTTATATATATATTTTAGACCTACGTTGATATCTTTTTAAAATTATATATATTTATTTATTTTATAAACTCTATTTTATCCCTAGTTAGTTCCGGGTAAAATAATAATATATATTTTATACTCTACTTTCTTTATCCGTATTAATAGTTAATATTATAAATTATAAATATTTTTATTCGGTATAAAAATTTATTTAATTCGATTTTATCGTATTTTAATTATATTATTATAAAGTTCTTAATCTTCTTTAATTAATTAAAATAATTAAATTAATCCCCGAATAAATCTCTCTTTTAAGCCGAGTTAGTAGTTTATATAAAAATTATTATTTTAAAACTCTCTTATTTATTTAGTTATCGCTAGCGGGCTTAATCTTTTATTTTTTTAATTAATAACTTTAATATCTTAATATTCTTCGATATTTTTAATTAAATTTACTTAATATTTTTTCTTTTTTATAATTATAATTATTTTATATTATTCTTTAAATTTTAAAACGCGAAGCGCTTAGACTTCTTTTATTATTATTAATATCGAAGGCGCTTATTATTACTTACTTTCTCTACGTTATAATATATTCTAGATCCGCGTATTTTTTATAAATATAATTAAGTAAGTTCCCCGATTTATTTAATATTATATTATTAAGCGATTTATCTAGAGGTCGATTAGCGCGATAATTAATTTAATTTTAAATATTAGAATTAGACTAATTTTAAATACCTCTAGGACTATTTTAAAATAGTTATTTTAAATAATTATTAATTTTTTCGTATATCTCTTTATAGTCTTTATCGTCTCTTTTAATTAATATTATATCGGAGTTATAAATATTAAAATTAGTTTAATTATTTTATTATATATTATTTTATACTTCGCGAATATCGCGCTTTATATCGATTTAATTAAATATTTTATAACGCGGCTTTAATTAATCGCTTTAGTTTTAATTTAAATTAAATATAATTTTTATTTTAATTCTAAATCGATATATAATCCTAAGATTTCAATACTCGTTTTAAATATAATAATTATATTATTAAAGTTTATTACTATTTTTATACTAAACTTTATATAAACTAACTCGTATTTCTAGAGGGTAAATAATACTTTATAAATAATTATTTATTTTAAATAAATATTATAGGCCCGTCCTAAATTCGTATAATTCTTTTTTATACTCTCGTTATAAACGAGTAAATAAACGTCGTCTACGAATTCTTTAACTTATATTAATAAGTTTATTTTAATATACTCCTCGATTAATATTATATTAAAGAATAAAGAGAGTATAATAAAATAAATAATCTTTTTAAAAAACCCGTTATTATTTCTTTTATTATACTCGTTCTTTTTTTAAATATTACGGATATAGTTTTATCCGATAAAAAGGTTATTAGTTAATTAATAATTAAACTCGGAATATCTTTTATTCGTAATTTATATAATAATTACTCGTATAAAACGTTATCGAATACTCTTATTATATTTAGTAATAATAAGTTTATTATTTTTCCCCTCCCGTTCCTACTATAGTTTTATATAGTATATACTATATCTATAAAAGTCTTTAGCGCGATTTTTATCAAATATTTTTATTTAACTTTTATTTATTAATTAATTTATATATTTACTCTAGTAAAACTACTTTATTAATAAGGAAGTTCTATGAATATTTTTTTAATAAAGTTACTAGCGGCGCCTACTAACTACTAAAGAAACCTCGTTAATTAAAAACTTTAATTTATCGATAATTTATTTCCTTTTTTTACTAATTAATAGTCGATAATTATAATTATTTTAAAATAATATTTATTCTTCCTTCTATTTCCCTTTTATTTTAGTTTCTTTAATTTTATTTATTTATCTTATAGGCCTATAAGCCGCTTTATTATAAATTTATTAAATAATCGATATTTATAATTATCCGGCCGGCGGCTTCTTTTTTTTCTTTCTCTTTTTTATAAATCTAGGTATATCGCTAGGTCTTAATAATAATTTAAATTATATTAACTATTCTTTAATAAAAGAGAATTAACCGAGTTATCTCGTTTTTATTATCTACCGCGTAGTCATATATATATTTTAGACTTATAATAATATTTTCTTAAAATTATATATATTTATTTATTCTATTAACTCCGTTTTATCCCTAGTTAATTCCGGGTAAAATAATAATATATACTTTATACTTTATTTCCTTTATTTATATAAATAACTAGTACTACGAATTATAAATACTTTTATTTAGTATAAGAATTTATTTAATCCGATTTTATTATATTTTAATTATATTATTATAAAGTTTTTAGTCTTTCTTAATTAATTATAATAATCGAATTAATCTTTAAATAATTTTTTTTTCTAAACCGGGTTAATAATCTATATAAAAATCGTCGTTTTATAACCCTCTTATTTATTTAATTATTATTAACGGGCCTAGTTTTTTACCCTCTAGTCGATAATTTTAATATTTTAATATTCTTCGATATCTCCGATTAGGTTTATCTAGTCTTTTCTCCTCTTTATAATTATAGTTACTTTATATTATTTTTTAAATCTTAAAGCGCGAAGTATTTAAGTTTTTTTTTATTATTAATATCGGAGGTATTTACTACTACCTACCTCCTCTATATTAAAATTTATTCTAGATCCGTGTATTTTTTATAATCGTAATCAAATAGGTTACTCGATTTATTTAATATCGTATTACTAGGCGGTTTAATTAGAGGTCGATTAATATAATTATTAATTTAACTTTAAATATTAAAATTAAAATAGTTTTAAATACTCTTAAAACTATTTTAAAGTAATTATTTTAGATAATTATTAATTTTTTCGTATATCCCTTTATAGCCTCCGTCGTTTCTTTTAATTAATATTATATCGGAGTCGTAAACGTTAATATTAATCTAATTATTATATTATATACTATTTTATACTTCGCGAAAGTAGCGCCTTATATCGAATTAATTAAATACTTTATAGCGCGGCTTTAATTAGTCGCCCTAGCCTTAATCTAGACTAGATATAGTTTTAATTTTAATTTTAAATCGATATATAATCCTAGGATTTAGATATTTATTTTAGGTTTGATAACTACGTTTTTAAAATTTATTATTATTTCGATATTAAACTTCTTCGGCGTTCGAGATATATAAACTAACTCGTACTTTTAGAGGGTAAATAATATATTATAAATAATTATTTATTTTAAATAAATATTATAGGCCCGTTTTAAATTCATATAATTCTTTTTTATACTCTCGTTATAGACGAGTAAATAAATATCGTCTACGAATCCTCTAACCTATATTAATAAGGTTATTTTAATATACTCCTCGATTAATAATATATTAAAAAATAGAAAGAGTACCGGTAAAATAAACGATCTTTATAAAATACCCGTTATTATCTTCTCTACTATACTCGTTCTTCTTTTAAATATTACGGATATAATTTTATTTAATAGAAAGTTTATTATCTAGTTAATAATTAAATTTAGAATAATTTTTATTTATAGGTCGTATAATAGTCTTTTATATAAAATATTATCGAATACTTTTATTATATTTAGTAATAATAGATTTATTATCTTTCCCCTCCTATTCCTACTATAGTTCTATATAGTATATACTATATCTATAAGAGTCTCTAGCGCGGTTTTTATTAAACGCTTCCGTCTAATCTTTATTTATTATAATAATAGTAATTCGTATTTCTCCGTTATATTATTTAACTTTTTAAAAATAACTACCTTTAGCGTTATATTAAATATATCGAGGAGTATAATAAACTTATATAATTTTAACTTTAAATAATCGCCTTTCTTCGATTTTTTAAAAATTATTATATTAATCTCTTTAAAATATCTTAAATAGTATTTTTATCTAAAGTAAACCTAGAATAAATAAATAATAACGTTTATTACTTCCGTTTTTATTATAATTTTTAAGAATTAATTTAAGATTCTAGTTATTCTTAATACTTTATCGGCCGTTAAGTATTATATTATTTTATATATTTCTATTTTAATTATTTCCTAGTTTATTTTAACCGGCTTTAGATATTTTATTCTATCGATATTATTTAAATCTATCGTCGGTAGAGGGGGAAAAATACTCTTTATAAAACTTTTATTTTATCTTCGAAGTCTTTAATTTTTCTTCTTTTATTATCTTTAATAACTAGGAATTAAAAGAGTTTTTTAAAATAATTATTTTTCTTTCTTCTTTATTTTATAAACTTCTATACTCCCGTCGATTTTAATAAAGTTTTATATATACTCTTTTATTAAAAGAATATCTTCGTTCTTCGAATTATATATATTCTTTTATTATTTATCGTATTTAGAGCCTCCTTTATCTAGGTATTTCGATTTCGTTTATATTTCTTTATATATTCCTTTACTTTGAATATAATTTTAATATAACGGGAGTTTTAATAAAATTTTACTCCTCGGTATAAACGGGCCTATAAGATTATAAATTTAATAATTTTTTAGAAAACTTTTATTATTTTATTTAAATATTAATCGATATCGTTTTTACTTTTAAATTTAAATTTTTTTAATATCTAATAAAGAAATCTTATATTTTATTATATTTCCTCTCGGGTAATATTGTCTTTAATCTTTTTTTAAATATAACGAGTATATAATTTTATTTTATTTTATATTTACTCGAATTCCGTTACTACTAATTTATAATCGGAGTTATAGTATAAATCTTCGCGGATTATAAAGTTATTTATAATCTAATATACTCCTTTTATAAAAAATAATAAATCGATTATATTTTCGTATCCTCGGGCTTTTTATATAATAAATATTTTTAATAACTTTAATTTTATTTCCCTCGACTTTATTATTCCTAGGAGATAATTAATTATAATATAATATATATATCGCCTAGTATTATTTTAGTTAGGGTAATAAAGATTAAAATTCTTTAAAAAAAAATCGCTTTCCTCCGTTAATACTTCTTCTAGTAATAATAATATTAACGGATTATTAATTAAAATATACTATATTAATAATAAGTTATATATATTATAGATTTATATTTTTTTATAATAAAGGATTCCTCGATTAATAATTTTCTCTTTTTTAATTTTATCCGACCGAGATTCCTTTTTATTTTTTCGCTTTTTTAATATAATTTTTATAGAGTATAAATTACTTTTATAATAGATTAGTTTTTAACTATTTATATTAATCCTTTTATTTATATAAAAATACATATTAGTCTCTAGGCCTCCTTTATATACTAAATAATAATTTTTACTTTTAATTATATTATTATTAAAACTTTATTATTTTTTAATTAATAATTTATAATAATATAATTCCGCGATATTAAATAAGAAATATTAATTATATTTATTTTTAAAAATATATATTTATAAAAAAGAAAACGTTTTTATTAATAGTTAAAGATTTAAAAATTATTATTTTAAAATTATTTTTTAATTAATTTACTATTTAATAAAGAAATATATTTTAAAATTTCTTAATATATAATTACAATTATTAAATTGAATTAAAATAAAATATTTATAAAAA